>Ga0209089_10001677_pt1 | contig 20259 bp, 28 predicted proteins | sample ArcticOcean_MG_C_FD_187431 | JGI IMG/M metagenome (GOLD analysis project Ga0209089, IMG submission 187431) | Marine microbial communities from western Arctic Ocean - ArcticOcean_MG_CB2_150 (SPAdes) (version 2) | ecosystem: Environmental > Aquatic > Marine > Oceanic | place: Arctic Ocean: Canada... | reverse complement strand
TGTAGGTTTTGCATCAATTTGTAAATTCTCTTGTAATCTTTGAATTTTCTTTAGAATATCCACATCAGAAATTTCAACTGCGATAAACACTCTCATAAAAAATAAAACATTTGTAATTATTTATCGCTACCTTCATAGACTAGTCATGCAAAAATAATTAGATGCCAAAGCTTGTTGTGTGTTTAACTGGAATGCCAGGAGCTGGAAAATCCACTATCGTTTCTAAATTAAAAGAAGAAGGTTATGAAACCTTTAGTCTTGGTGATGGTGTTAGAGCTGAAGCTAAAAGGCAAAATTTAGAACCCACTGGAGAAAATTTAGGTAAACTAATGTTAGAACTACGTCAAAAAAATGGACCAGGCGCCATAGCAGAATTAATCAAAGAATCAATACAAAAATCAAATCATGAAATTATAATTATTGATGGCATACGCTCTATACACGAAATTAACGTCCTAAAAGAAACTGGAAATTTAAAACTTCTAGCAGTAGAAGCATCTTCTGAAACTAGATTTAACTTTTTAACTCAGCGTAAAAGATCAGACGATCCACTAACAAGAGAAAAATTTGAAGAGCGAGATAATCGTGAAATTAGTGTGGGATTGCAGGAAATTATTGAACTTGCAAATGAAACTATCGAAAATAATAATGTAACAATTGATGAGTTAGTACACTCTGCAATTGAAATTTTCCAAAACTGGATAAAGCAATGACTTCAAAAATTAGCATTAGTTTTTTTTGTAAAGTTAATCCTTCTGAAGATATTGAAAAAATTAAAACTACAATTTTCAATTTATTTCCTGATGTAAAAACTAAAATTGAAAATGATCAACTATCTGGAAATTTTGAGGGTATAGAACAATTAACTACAGTTTTACAGTTAGTACAGCATAGAAATATCAAAAAAACATTTTTGCGTATTCTAAAGTCAAACATATCAGATAATACAACTTGGTTTTATCTTAACAAGCAGGCTGCTTTTGTTAATGTTGTAGCACTCTGTGATGAAGCAAATGAATCAGCATTAGGTCCAATTAAGATAATTATAGAGTCAAATGATATCGAAAAAACCATTCAAACAATTATTCCTAATTGATTCACGCCTAAATTAGTCAAAAAATATATCTAATTTGATAATTTTTTTTAAGTTTTAATATAAAATTCAAATTTTTGAAGAATTTTGTATGAAAATACAACTTGCAATTGTTGGCATTGTACTCATAGCAGGTGGAATAATGTTTTTCCCACAAACAATAGAACAATTACCTGAAGGAACCAATGTTTTTAGTGCATTAGTAGAGGACATTATCAGCTTAAAAGAATACAACGTTAATACAGAACAAGTAGGTGATACTCTTTATGATGTTGGGATTGAAGTAAGTGGCACACTTACTGAGGTTGCAGCAACTGTAGTTGCAGCAACTGTAGAAGATTCAATTGACGATATTGAGATTTCTCCAAACAAAATATTGAATATAGAAAATTAATTTTACTATGAAATATTAACTTCTAACAAATCTTTAGCTGTTATAGTATTATTATGAATTTCTTTTGCTTCTTTTAACAAAACAGATTCATCATTATATCTTGCAGAAAAATGTGTTAGAATTAATGTAGAAACATTAGCTTTTTCAGCCAATTCTGCTGCTTCTTTTGCAGTTGAATGGTTTGTTTCTACTGCTTTTTCCTTCAATTCATCAGCAAATGTCGAATCAAAACTTAGATAATCACAATTTTTGAAGAATTCAACCAGCTTGTCTGTTGGTCTTGTATCACCTGAAATGCCAATTTTTCTTCCAGATCGTTTTTCTCCTGTTACTTGTGATGGTGCAATTTTCTTACCATCTATTTCAATAGAATTTCCTATTTGTAATTCATGCCAAAGTTTTCCTTCAGGAATTTTTAGTGCTTTTGCTTTTTCAGGAAAAAATTCACCAGGTTTATCTTTTTCATCAAAGCGAAATGAAAAAGCTGGAATTCTATGTTTCGCATCACTAGCAAAAATAGAATAATTTTTTTCATCAACTAACATACCCTCATTAATTTTTGTAATAAGAACTGGAAAAGACAGACCAAAGTTCAAAATTTTGATGTTAGCTGTAATAAATTCATCAATTCCTTCAGGACCAAAAATTTCAAGAGGTTTTGCTCTATTCTGTAAATTCATGGATTGTAATAGACCCAAAATTCCAATGCAATGATCCCCATGAAGATGAGTTACAAAAATTTTCATTTTTTTATTCCATGGCAAGCCTGATTTTAGATATGAAATTTGTGCACCTTCTCCTGCATCAAACATCAAAACTTCATTATCTTTTACTAAACAAGTACATGATAATCCTCTCTGAATAGTAGGCATTGCACCAGATGTTCCCAAAAAAACTAATTTCATAATATTATACTCACAAAAGAGACTCTGCTAATATTTTAGATACATCAACTTTTGACGAATTACTTGGTATAGTATTAGTACTAATAATTCGTGTTACTCCAGCTTGTTTAATTTTCTTTTCAGCTCCATTTACAAATAAACCATGTGTACATGCAACATAGATACGTCTGCATTTCTGTTTTTTTAGAAATTGTGTTGCTTTGATTATACTTCCTCCAGTACTTATCATATCATCAACTAAAATTAAATCCCGATCTTTAACTGAAACCTTTGATGTAACAATGTTAATTTTACCAGTTTTCCTATCTCTATGTTTTTTTAATGCTAGAAAATCAATTTTTAAAAAATTTGCAAACTCGGCTGCTCTATCTTTTCCACCATGATCAGGTGATACTACAAGAGGATCTTTTAATTTCAATTTTTTAATATATTTTGCTAAATCATATATGGCACTAACATTTTCTGAGGAAATTCCTAGTTGTTTTAGTGCTAGTTTACTATGTATATCAATAACAATAACTTTTTTTGCACCTACTGATTTTAGCATCTTACCAACTACTGAAACTGTAATTATTTCCCCATCCAAAAATTCTCTATCTTGTCTAGCGTATCCCATATATGGAATTACTGCATATATTTTTGAAGAAAATTTTCTTGCTTTTGATATTATCGAAAGAAGATGTAATAGATTAGAATCAACTGGAGGAAATGTTGATTGAACTACTAAAACAATTTTTTTCTTGGGAATATTTTTTACTATAATTTTGCTTTCTCCATCAGGAAAAACACTTGTTTCTGTACTTACATAAGATGCCTTCAGTTTTCTAGCAAGTTTTCTAGCTAATTCTTGAGATGAGTTACCACCAATTACTACATATTTTGACAATGAATCAACGAGTTAAAACGGATTCTTAAGTTTTCGTTTAGAATTAATTATTACTATTCATCGCCTGATTCACCACGTCCCAAATCGCCTAGACCATAATCATCCATTACTTCTTTGCGTTTGGTATCTAATCTGTTGATCTCCTCTTCTTCACGTTTCTCATCACCTTGATAGACAGTACGTATTGGCCATGGTATTCTAATATCATATTTTTTAAACTCCTCATACATGATTACTCGCATATCACTTTTTGTCTTGAACTGTGCACCATAATCTCTTACGTAAACCCACATTGAAAAATCCAAAGATGAATCATTGAATTTATCAAATCTTACTACAGGTTGTGTTACATCAACATGAATGTCTTTATCACAGCCACAACTAGGTTGGTTTGTTTTAAGATATGGACACTTATTCTGTCTTACCAAATGCCTACCTTTTGCATCCACGGCTTCAATCATCACACGTTTTCCAATTTTTACTAGAATTGATGCAACTTGACGTGGATTATTTAGATATGAGACACCAACATTTACTACAGCAGGAACAAGCTTAATCTCTTTTGTATAATTAATAATTTCTGCACTTACTAATTGTCTTGTAGGAATTATTGCGACTGATTCATTAAGACCGTGACGAATGTATGTCACTCTAGGTGTAATTTTATGTACATATCCATTGTAACCACTTTGTAATTGGATTCTATCACCTTCTTTGACTACTTTGTCTTTACGAATTAGAATATACGAAAAATAATTTTCCAATGTTTCTTTTAATGCCAATCCAACACCAAATGCAATTCCACCTGTTGCAGTAGCTAATACTATCAAGTCTACTCCCCACCATGATATCACTCCAATTATTACTCCAACAAAGATCAGAATTGGTAAAACTTGTTTTGCTGATTTTGGAACGCCTTCTTTTTTCTTACGAGAATATCCTGGTGGCTTATCTCCTGAAATTAGTGACTCGTATCCAGAGTTTCTTTTTTGATCTCTCCAAATATCTATTGGATAGATTTCCTCTGGTATGATACCTGGGAATAATTTTCTTCCAGATGCATTATTTCCACTAATACAAGCTTTGAAATATAATTCATATTTTGTTCTTTCAGACTTTTTCCATTCTTGAAATGGATTTTTTATATTTTTCTCATAACTTCCAATTGAAATTCCTTTTGATGTTCTAAATGCCTCAAGATATCGAATACCCTCTTCTGTTTGAACATAGTTTTGAAATTCTTCATCTGTAAGATCATCAGGTTTTTGTTTAGGTGGAACCCATTTGTATAATTTATGAAAAAGATCTTCTTTGTCATCCACAAAACCTCTCATTTCTCTCCATGCTTCAAAATCTTCACGTTCTAGATTTGTACTGTCACGTTTTGTAAGTGCTATTGGAACTAATTGTGAAATTGTATATCCAATTACTAAAATATTTAGAGTGTTAAGCATTTTTGCAAAAACTTCGCTAGGTGCTAATTCACCTGCTACTGGAATACCGGATATTTCTTCGTCAAACAATTCAAAAACTTGAATGTATGTATTCACAGATGATATTAATGCAATTGCCAAAAATGGTAAAATAATTTTTCTGGTAAATCTTGCAACATGTGGTTTTGTATTGTTAAATTTCTGAGATTTTACCCATCTAGAAAATTTTCTATAAACAATACTAATTACAAATATACCAACTATCAGACCAATTACTGCTAATTGTAAAGATAATGATGATGCAATAAGCTGTGATACTGTATCAAACTGACCAACTGAAATTTCACTTATTTCATCCATTTTTTCTCACTTTTCTCAATAAATTGCACGTTCTACTGAAGTTATGTTAATTTGTCGCCTAGTTTACGAATAAAAGTCAATATTTTTCAGGGAATTTCCACCATTTTCTAGAATTTTGATGAAGTGTTCAGATCCTAAGGTTTAACAAATGTGTAGTATCTATATTCACAATGACTCAAACATCTCAAAATCAAGAATCAGTTTGGTCAGTAGATGAATCACCCAGTATAAAATCATACACTTTAGCCAATCTTCGAAAATTACCACAAATTGAAAAATTTTCAGAAGAGCAAATTTTTGACATGGAAGTTGTTGGTAATGTTTTACCATTTAAGGCAAACAACTATGTTATTGAACAACTTATTGATTGGAATAATACACAAAATGATTCTATCTTTGCTCTAACATTCCCACAAAAAGGAATGCTTAAACCAGAACATTTTGATCAGATGGCTCCAGTTTTGAAGAGAGGGGATAGAAAAGAGATTCAAGAAACAGCAAATAATATTCGTCTAAAACTTAACCCACATCCAGCAGGGCAAATGGAGTTAAATGTTCCAACTCTAAAAGATGGTACTAAACTGTACGGAATGCAACACAAGTATAATGAGACTGTATTGTTCTTTCCAAGTCAGGGTCAAACTTGTCATGCATATTGTACATTTTGTTTTAGGTGGCCCCAATTTGTTGGAATGGATGAAATGAAATTTGCGATGAAGGAAGGTGAGGCTCTTGCACAGTATGTAGGGGAACACCCAGAAGTAAGTGACATACTCTTCACAGGAGGTGACCCCATGATAATGAAGGCTAGTCTGTTTGCTGCATATATTGATAAATTACTTGATGCAGATATTCCAAATCTAAAAACTATTAGAATTGGTACCAAGGCTTTGTCATATTGGCCATACAAAGTTTTGACAGATAAGGATGCAGAAGAAACATTAGATACATTCAGAAGAATTGTCTCAAAAGGAATTCATTTGTCCATTATGGCTCACTTTAATCATCTTGTAGAATTAAAGACAGGTTCAGTTAAACAAGCAATTAAAAAAATGAGAGAGACTGGAGCACAGATTAGAACCCAATCTCCACTATTAACTCACATTAATGACGATGCCAATATGTGGGCACAAATGTGGCAAAAACAGGTCGAATTAGGCTGTATACCATACTACATGTTTGTTGTAAGAGATACTGGAGCCCAAGATTACTTTGGAGTTCCTTTAGTTAGAGCACATCAAATTTTCAAAACTGCCATTGAGCAAGTAAGTGGACTAGCAAGAACAGTTCGAGGTCCAAGTATGTCAGCAACTCCAGGAAAAGTTCAGATTGATGGGGTGGGTCAGATAAATGACCAAAAAGTCATAGTTTTACGTATGCTTCAGGGCAGAGATCCAAAATGGGTGAATCAACCATTCTTTGCAAAATATGACGAAAATGCAATTTGGCTAGATGATCTTAAACCAGCATTTGAAGATAAGTTCTTTTTTGAAGATGGGTTGAAAGCAATAACTGAGAAAAAACACGCTCAAATGACAGATTAAAATATAGATTTTTCGAGGGTAAAATATGCGAAAAGAATTTGTTGTAATGAGGATTGATGCAGCCCCTGATGGTTCTCCATACGTTCTAGTTTCTCTTGCCTTGGCAAAAGACATGAAAGAAGGCAATCAACCACCATCTCAGTCAGGCACTAACGTAATGGGATTTTCAAACATGGATGACATGATGAAAAATCTAAACAAGATGATTGCCAGTGGTGGAATGGGCGGTTTAGGCGGTATGCCAGGTCCAGGAAATACAAGCATTAAACTTGAAATGCATGAATACAAAGAACTCAATCTTTCAGTAGGTGATAAAGTATTTTTGGACGTTTCAAAAGCAGAGTCTTTAGGCGTCTAATCTATCTAGAAATATGAGCACGTAATTTTTCATATGCTCTTGGTGCATCTTCTTCTTTTAGGACTATTACAAGTCCATCTTGTGTGAATAATGCATCTGCCATATCAATTCCATTATAATGTAGGATTTCAGCCACAAATGACATTATATCTGATCTATTATGATTCGGTGGAACAGAGACCTTGATCTTTGCCAAACCTGCATTATACTCATTTTCTTTTGGTAAAGATTGAAACATTTGTCTAGCTCTATCACTATCTTCTGTAAGAATTCTAAATGAATCCCCAAGTCTGAAAAACTCAGAGTCCGAAAATTCTTTATGAAACTTGTTTAGCATTTTAGCCATTTCATCTCCAGCATCTGCCATATTCCATTGAATACCCATTATTCCATCAGTTAAGGAAAGTCTAGCATTTTTTAGAACAGGCTCTTCTGAGATCTTTTCACTATCATCAAATGAATCAGCATATCGCTTGATAGCAACTACAATAGTATTCAGATTTACAGAGTTTCCAAGAGTCTTTTCAACATCAGATTGAATCTTTACAGCCAAAGCAGTATAATTGATAACATCCATCTTCATGCACTCGTAAATTGAACGATTCCTTGTAATTATTTCACGCACAACTTCAGGTACATAAACTCCAGCAGTTCTCATAATATTATAATACCTATGACATCTATAATAGTATTATGTAATTAAACATGAATTATGTAAGTTTAATCATGAATAAAGAATAAAGTATATATAATGTCATATACATTACAATAAACAGGTAAATATGACAATGTTCAACGACGAATTCAATAGAATCTTCAAACAGATGTCTAGTTCCTTTGGGAATCTAGACGATGTCTTTGAGATGCTAAAAAGTTCAAACGGACTATCTGACCCAATCTATTTCGGTTATACCATGACCGTTGGACCAGATGGAAAACCCGTTATCCAAGAGTACGGAAATGTCAAGCCAGACACTTTACCAACAGCAGGTTCATGTGAATGTTCCAATCAATCACAAGAACCTATTGCAGAAAAAAGAGAACCTCTGATAGACACATTGGTTGACGAGAAAGAGCAAACTCTCAAGATAATTGCTGAGATGCCAGGTGTTGAAAAGACCGATGTAAAAGTCATTGTGAATGAGGATATCATTCACATCGATGCTGAACATGGAGAAAAGAACTATCAGTGAATGTGCCAATTCAGCACAAGGTCGAATCAGACTCTCCAAAAGCCACTTACACAAATGGCATCCTTGAACTAACCTTCAATCTGGATACCAAACCAAAGGGCAAATCTGTAAACGTACTCTAAATCCCTTTTTTTAAATTTTTAGTATCATTTTGAGCCTTTTTTCGTGCCTAGTTTCATACTTTTTGTATCAAAATCATACAGAATTTATGAACACAGTTGAAACTCAATCTACAAATGCAAATGCTCTGATAGGTGATCCAGATGCATTTTTGAGTTTTAGTGGACTTGTGGTTAGATGAAATTTGTTAGATTTGATTTTATTCAAATTTGCCAAATTCTCCACAATCAGAATATTGTTTTTTGCCAAAATATGATGAACTGAAAATTTCGAATCTGTGCCTAAATCTATGCTTGGCGAGTCAATCCCAACCATATTGATTTTCTTTGACGCCAAATACTTTGCAGCCGAAACTGACAATCCAGGATTTTTGGTAAAGTAAAATTCCTTATTGAGATTTTTCTGCCATTCAGTATAGAAAATCACAGTTGAACCATTCTCAATTTTTCCATTTTTTTGTTCAAATTTTTGAATGTCTGTTTTTGAAATAGACTGCTTTGCTTTTTTTCTAACTCTGATTAGAATTGCTTCATTTACCAGTCTTTCCGGTAAAATTTCATGAATCTTTTTACCATTTTTCACAAAATGAAATGGAGCATCAATATGGGTTCCAGTGTGGGAGCTAAGAAAAAGCAATTCTAAATTATAGCCATCCTTTGGTATAGTTTCCCATTCTATGAAATGTGGTTTTGGTGAATCAGGGAAAGTTGGAATTTTATCTGAAATTGTTAAGGTCAAATCTATGATTTTCATATCAAAAATTAATCACTCTGATTAATCAGTTTTCGTTTGTTAATAGTTAAATATTATCTTGAAAGATTTTTGGTGTGCCTACAGCCTTTATTTTAATAAATTCCGAATTAAGTCATGATGAAGAAATTATAGGAAAAATAAAAGAAATACTAGACGTCGATAGTGATCTAAAATATCAAATTCAGGGAGTATACGGGATTTATGATATAGTTCTAAAAGTTTCTTCAGATGATGGTCCAAAACTACGAAAAATACTTACAAATGAAATTAGGAAAATTGACAAGGTAAAATCTACATTAACAATGATGATTATTGAAGAACAGGAATAATTACATTTTTTTCAATTCTTCAACTGTTTTCATAATTTGCAATTCTGAATTAAACAAATGAGGTGAGATTCTCAAGACTTTTTTTTGTAATATCTCTCTTTTTGCAATAATGATTTCTTTTTCTTCTAGTCTTTTTACTACATATTCCGGTTTGAGATCTTTTATTTTAAATGAAACTATACTAGTTCTACATGATTCATCATCTGGTCCAAATATTGTTACCCCAGGAATCTTGGAAATTTCATCGCGAAAAATATTTGATAATTTTATTATATGATTTCGTATGTTAACTAATCCAATATCTAACAGATATCGTATTGAAGATTCCATTCCAACTAACCCTACATAATTCCTAAAACCTGCCTGAAATTTTTCAGGCGAATTCATGAACACCAGCTCATCATCATGCTGAATTGCAGATTCTCCTCCAATTCCAATTGGTTCTAAAAGATCACTCGAGTTTCTTTTACAATAAAACACACCAGTACCCATTGGACCACACAACCATTTTGAGCCGTTAAACGCCATGAAATCACAATTGGTTTTTGGAAAATCAAAATCACCCACACATCCAACTGTTTGTGCCGTATCAAGAAAATATGGTATATTTTTACTTTTTAGAAATTCTCCAATTTCTCCAACTGGTAAAATTTGACCAGTATTATAGAGTCCATGACTTAGTGCAACTAATTTTGTTTTTTCGTTTACAAGTTTATGTAAATTTGTAATTGAAAATGAACCATTTTGATCTATCTGTAAATTTCGTAAATCAATTTTTTTTGCTAATCGTAACCATGGAAAATAATTTGCATGATGTTCATGATTTTTTCCTCTAATTACAATATTAGAATCAGTTTCAAATTTCAAGCCATTTGCAACAATGTTTATACCATCTGTTGTACTTTGTGTTAAAACAATTTCATCAGATTTACATTTGATTAATTCAGAAACAGTTTTCCTAGTTTTTATCCATAATTCTTTGATAAATTGTTCTGATTCTGTCGAATCAGGGCCAATTTTATCATATGTTAGCAAAAAATCTTTCATATTATTGATACTTGAAGTTGGCATCATCGAAACTGATGCGTTATTCAAATAGATCTTATCTGTTGGAAAATTTTCTTCTATGTTTTTAAAATTCATTATTATATCAGTTTCAAAAACTGTTTGTGTTGGATAAAAACCATGACAATCTTCATGATTCCAGTTTAAAATCAATTCTAAATCTAGTAGATCAAAATATAGTAAATCTAGTACTTTATGGAAATTCATTCACAAAAATAAAATTTATAGATAAAATTATTAATTCATACACAATTCCAATATTTTACGTAGATTTTGATCTATTGTTTTCAGGATATTATGAAAGTGGATTAATTACAAAAAAATCAAACATCAATATTTTACGTCCAAATGAAGTAGATTTTATTAAAATTATTTCTGAACTTTTGCAAAAGACTGCAACTCAACAATCAATTGTAATTTTAGATTCTCTAAACGGCCTTCATAGTATTCTTAGTCACATGAAAGATTCAGGAAGATTTGTTGATAGTTTAATTATGTTTTTAACCTGCAATCTAAAATTTTCCAATTCAAAACTTTTCCTCATATCTTTATCAGAAAAAAAAGAAAATCAATGGGTTTTATCTCCTATCAAACGCCATATTCTTGAAATTGAGAATATGAATAAATTTCAGATCGAAGAAAGTGATTCAAAATTAAACATTCAAATTTTATAATTAATTTTACCGATCAGTAAATTGCAAACAGTGTTATGAAAAATACTAACGCCGTTATAATTAGGATTTTTTAGGTAAGTTATATTAAGATCAAAATTTAACAATTTTCATAATGCCAGTAGCAATACTTCCAGACATCAGTGAACAAATGTGCATCGGATGCGCACTATGTGTTGAAATTTGTACAACATTGGGACCTGATGTTTTAAGAGTAAAACCAGTCGAAGGCTGGAAAAGAGGTAAAGCATTTGTATTTTATCCTGAAAGATGTATCTCAGACGGTGCATGTATCGGAGTTTGCCCAACAAAGGCAATCTTTTGGATGAGACCAATGGACTTTACAGTAGGACAACCAGTCCCACTATACAAGAATTCTGTCTTCGTCAAAGGTTGGACTGAACTAATAGATTAAGTTCATCCACTAACTTCTTTTTATTATATTTTTGATTAGTTACACCTTATATTACAAAATTTATTTTGATAAATAATGACAAAAATTGGAGATGCTAAACGAAAACTTCATGGAATGATTACTGGTAAACCTGATAATTTCTCATGGATTATTGAAAAAAAGCTTGCAGGAAGTGCAATTCCAACATCAAAAGAAGAGGTTGATTGGCTAAAAGAAGAAGGGGTAAAATCAATTGTAACAATTAGAGAAGAACCATTAGATGATGACTGGATTGATGACATTGAGTATCTCCATATTCATTCTAACGATATGGGAGTTCCAGAGTTTGATGATTTAATTTCTTCAGTTGATTTCATCCATCGACAACTTGAAAATAACAAACCAGTAATGGTACATTGTCTTGCTGGACTTGGAAGAACCGGTACTATACTTGCTTGTTATCTAATAAAATATGAAAAAATGTCAGCTGATGATGCTATAACAAAAATTAGAAAAGAAAGATCAGGCTCAATACAATCATACTCTCAAGAAGAGATAATTTTTAGATTTGAAAAATTCATTAAAGAATAATTATTCTTGAACTTCAGATACTAATTTTCCATCAACAATTTTTAGTTGAACTGTTTTATTTTCTTTGAAAACAAGTGTAATGCCACCATTTTCATCTGGATCTTTTACTTCCACCAGATCTTGCATTTTAATTGAATCAAATTTTCCCATTTACTATCACTCCGGAATCGAAACAGTTTCAATTTTTCCGTCAACTGCTTTAACAAACAAGAATCTATTATCTTTAAAAATAACTGTCAATCCACCCTCCTTATCTGGTTCTTCTATTTCTAGTACTGCTTGACCCAATAATCCATCATATTTTGCCATACAATCAATCTCTCACTATTACTAATTAATAGTTATTTCAATTTCTTCAGATTGTGATTTAGATTCACCTTTTTCAATAAATTCATGTGTTTGCCATGAAACAAAGGCTTCTGCACCAATTTTGTGTTTTCCTTTACCTAATTCTGATGCTTTAAAATGAAACTCTTCACTAAAATCAAATAATTCTTGTCTTACTTCTTCTTCAGTTAATCTGATAAAAGGTTCAAAATTCTTTGCAACCTGTACCCAGATTCTTTTTTCTTTCATTGGATTGACCAGTTTTGGATTTCTTGTCCAAAAAATTGAAGCCTTTCTATAGGTATCAATATTTTTACCAATATCCTGTTTCCTAAATCCTTCCTTTTGCAATTTTATACCATATTTTAACTTGAAAGTATTATCATTTTTTTCGTATGCTTCTGTCCAATTTTTTTCAGTAAATGATTCACGCAAACCACCCTTTATAGAAAATCTAACATTTATTGTAATGTTATCATCAGAGGAAAATGCTTCCTTTGTTTTTTCTAACTTTATCTCTGAAATACTAGTTTCTGTCATATACTTAACATTGATTTATATCCGCAATAAGTTCTTTTTTGATTAAATGAACGTACAATTAATTGAATCAAAATCAGATGAAGTTTCTTTATCCATTAAAGATGGTGATATAGCAACTCTCTATATTATTCAACATGAATTATTAAAAGACAAAAAAACTGTTTTTGCAGGAGTCATAAATAAGCATCCATTAACAAATGAAATTTGGATGCGAGTTAATTCAAAAAGCAATCCATTAGGACAAATTTTATCTGCAGTTGATTCTGCAATAAAAACATCTAATGATCTAAAAAAACTCATTACTTCTAATTTGAAGTGAAATAATAGATGAAATTCTGCCCTAATTGTGATATTAGGTTAAAAAAAACCACAGGCAGTAATGTATTATCCTGTACAAAATGTGATTATACTGAAGGTGGGAAATCCATATCTAAAAAACATCTTGATTTGGAAGAATCACAATCTGATTTTATGGTATTAGATGAGAATGAAGGTAAAGATGTTTTACCTACAATTGAAATTGCATGTGAAAAATGTGAAAACAAAGAAGCTATTTGGTGGATGTTACAAACTAGAAGTGCAGATGAACCAACAACGCAATTTTTTCGTTGTACTAAATGCAGTCATACCTGGCGCAATTACGCATAAGGTTTAACTTTGGTATTTGCAATATGTGATTAAATGGTTTTTTCAGCAAAGACAAGTGGTTCAGAAGAATGGAAGGCAATAATTTCTGCAGTCTCATCACTTGTTGAAGAGGCAACTTTTGAAGCAACTGTTGAAGGAATCTCATTTAGAGGAATGGATCCATCTCATGTTGCATTAATTGACATAAGTTGGCCAAATTCTGCTTTTGAAAAATATGAATGTGATAGTGACATAAAATTTGGTGTAAGAATTGCAGAATTTTCCAAACTCATAAAACGTGCTGATAAAAGCAGCACAATTGAAATAAACATTTCTGAAGATAATATGTTGTTAGTAACAATTGGAAAAAATAAAAAATATAAAATGCGTTTAATTGAAAGTTCTGCATCTGATACACCACTACCAAAAATTTCATATGACTGTAAAATTTCACTACCATCATCTACTTTTGATAAGATTCTTGGTGATGTTCAAGTAGTTTCTGATTATCTAATAATAACATCTTCTGAAACTATGGCAGAATTTTCTGGTAAAGGTGACTCTGGTGAGGTGAAGATTAACTTGGAAAAAGCAAAAGATGAATTAACAGAATTAGAAATAACTCAAAATGCACATGGGCAATATAGTCTTGAATACTTGAATCCAATTGTCAAAGCAGTTGGAGCAAGTGTGGAATCAGTTACGTGTGAATTTTCCACAGAGAAACCACTTCGTGTTGAATTTAAAGTTGCAAATATAGGAAGAATTCATTTTTACTTGGCACCTCGTGTTGAAAGTTAAAGAATTTTAAGATCAAAAAGAAAGGTGAAATTGATTTGAAATTAGTATTAAAATTTGGAGGAACATCATTATCTTCAGTAAAAGACATCCAGAATGTAGCAAAAACTGTTGGAGATCTTTCTAATGATAATAAAATAGTGGTTGTTTGTTCCGCAGTTGATGGCACAACAGATGAATTAATCCAAATCTCTGAGTACATAAAAAAAGAAAACAAAAAAGATGCAAATAGAATTCTTGCTAGAATTTCTCAAAAACACAAACAATTTACAACACATCTTGTTACTGATCCAAAAATTCAAAAAAGTTTATTGAATAAAATGAAATCTGATCTTACTGAATTAGAAGAATTAGTTCATGGACTTTTATTATTAGGTGAGGTAACAGCACGCTCATTTGATTATTTGATTTCATTTGGGGAAAAACTTTCAATAAACTTGGTATCATTTAGTTTACAACAGATCACTAAAAAATCAATTCCTCTTTCTGGTAAACAGGCAGGAATTGTAACTGATTCAAATTTTGGTGAATCTAGACCGTTAATGGATACAACTAGAATTCGTTTATCAAAAACAATTCAAGATCTGTTTAATAAGAAAACAATACCTGTTGTAGGTGGATTTGCAGGAGCTGATCAACATGGAAATACAACAACATTTGGTCGTGGTGGTTCAGATTATACTGCTACAATTATTGCATCTTGCATAGACGCAGATGAAATTTGGTTAATGAGTGATGTTGATGGTCTTATGACAGCTGATCCTAAATTAGTAAAAGATGCAAAACTCCTCAAAGAAGTTTCTTATGCAGAAGCAATAGAAATGGCTCAATTTGGTGCAAAACAAATTCATCCACGAACTTTTGAACCAATCGTTTCTAAAAAAATTCCTATGCGTATAAGAAATACTTTTGATTTGAAAAATCTAGGTACAGTAGTAACTGCATCACCTTCTACAAAAACTAAAAAAACTGTTAAATGTACATCTGCAATTCGAAATATTGGATTAATAGATCTTACTGGTGGAATATTATTTGCTGCACCCGGTACAGCAGCTAAAATTTTTACGTTATTGGCAGACATTAATGTTAATGTGATGATGGTCTCATCAAATCCATCTGAATCAAGTATATCAATAATTGTAAAAAAATCAGATCTTGATAGAGCAGTTAATGCACTTGAGATGAGTTTGCTAGGAAAAACTATCAAAAAAATTAACACTACACCTAACGTATCAATTATTGCAGTTATTGGTTCAGGCATGAGTGGCACTGTTGGTGTAGCTTCCAAAGTATTCTCTGCTGTACAAAAAAGAAATGTAAATGTGATAATGATTGCTCAAGGTTCTTCAGAACTTAATTTGGCATTTGTTGTTAAAGACAATGATTGTAAATCTGTCATACAAGCACTTCATGAAGAATTCAATCTAGCGAATATTAATTAATCAAGACAAGGGATAAATTATTCATTTTTTCTTGTATTATATTGTCTGGTAAATTATACATCGTAGGTGTGGGTCCTGGTCACCACGATCACATGACATTTCGTGCAAAACAAGTAATTGAAGAAAGTGATACAATAGTTGGCTATGAAACTTATGTTAATCTAGTTCAGGACTTTATTGATGGAAAAGATGTTTATCGTTATGCAATGACGCAGGAAGTTGAACGTGCTCATCAATGTATAGATTTAGCTAAAGAAGGGAAAATTGTATCACTTGTATCAAGTGGTGATCCTGGAATTTACGGTATGGCTGGATTAATTTATGAAGTATTAGCTGAATCTGGATGGGATCCAAAAAGTGGTTTACATGTTGAATTGATTCCTGGTGTATCTGCATTAAATTCATGTGCAAGTATTATTGGTTCACCTTTAATGACTGATTTTGCAGTTTGTAGCATGAGTGATTTACTAGTTCCATGGGAAATTATAGTAAAACGAGTAGAGGCTGCAGCTCAAGGGGATTTTGTAATTGTCATTTACAATCCTTCTAGTAAAAAGAGAATTCATCAGTTACAAGACACACGAAAAATTTTATTAAAATATAGAAAACCATCTACTCCTGTTGCAATTATTAAAGGTGCATACAGAGAATCTGAAACAGTAGTAATGACAGACTTAGAACATATGGAAAATTATGCAGACAAACTTGGAATGATTAGTACTGTAATAATTGGAAACTCATCAACATATAATTTCAAAGATTTGATGATCAATCCACGTGGCTATAAATCAAAATATAATTTAGAAGAATCAGATGTTAAAAATTAATGACTGTTTTTAATCAACTCGTACAATTCATTACTTAATGTAATTTTGTCTCTAAGTGGGCCAAGTATGTTTACCATGTATTCTCCAACTGTGTTTTTTAAATCACCTGGATGTAATTTCTTTTGACCAAAATCAGATTCTAATTCTTCAAAGGAGTTGTATGTGACATTTCCTCCAAATTTTTCAGGTCTCTCAATAGAAATTGAATTATATTCATGAAAAACTATTTGTCTTGCAAGTTCTAGTATAGGATTATTTTCTATTAGACCTTCTTCACACCACCCTTTACTAATTTTCTTTTTAATATCATCATCTGAATTATGAATGAAAATTCCTGAATTAGGATCAGATTTGCTCATCTTTCCAGGTTCAGACACTACATCATTTTTTGGTTGTGTTAATCCAGGCAGCAAAGAATGATGAACTGCAAGTGGTACTTTCCATTTCATTTTTGGAAAAATCTCTCTAACTAGCATGTGGATCTTTCGTTGATCCATTCCTGCATGAACAATATCCAAATCTAGTGAATGAATATCAGCAGCCTGCATTGGTGGATAAAGTAATTTTGCAAGATCAATTTTTTCCTCACTTTCTGATCTTCCCATAATGGTTAATGTACGCATAGTTCTTGCAAGTGACATATGTTTTGTGAATTTTACTAATTCTGACCAATATTCTTTTTTTGAATCATACAATTCAGTGCCCATTACAATGTTTACACCTGGACATACTAATCGAAATGCATCTGCATAATATTTTGAAACTTTGGAAATTGTCTCTAAATCTCCTCCTAGTTTATCGTTAATCAAAGTGTGCCAATCTGCAAGAAATACAGTACAATCTATTCCGGCTTTAATGAAGTCATTAATCTTGAATCCTGTACTAATCAGACTTCCAAGATGTAAAAAACCAGAAATCTCTAATCCAATGTAATGTTTTGGTTTTGAATTTGTATTTAATAATTCAATTAATTCTGCTTCATCTTTTACTATCTCTTTTGTAGGAGGTCTTTTGATTAATTCTACTTTTTCAGTTACATCCAATTCGTTATGATTTTACTCTGTAAACCTATAAAGTTTCAGAATAAACAATTGTATGACCTATGATCTTTACATAATGGCAATAGTAGTATCTGGAATAACTGCATTTCTTATTGTTAGAAAGATTAAAGAAAATTAATTCTAGTCCAACTCATCTATTGACTTTCGTGGCCTTGTACTAAGATAAAATGCATGTGCGCTAATTATTGTTCCTGTCAACCATATTTTTGTTGCAAAAATCAAATTCCATGGTCTATCTGGGTCAGGGTAGTAAATTGCTAGTTTATCTATATCAGGAGTTGTTCCAGTGAGAACCATTTGTGATGTTACTTCTGCACCTAGAATAGTAAAATTCCAAAATAATTCGTAAATGCTGATTATTGCAAATCCTAAGAGCATTAATTGTAGTAATGACATTCTGTAGGATTGCAACCCAACAGTTCTTTTCCATCCAATTCTTGTAACACAATACCAGCCAATTATACATGAAAAGAATAACCATGTAGAAAGATTTGCAAAATTCTCAAATGGAATTTTTGTTTGAACTAAAACTTCACCCATTATGTAAAAACCAGTTTCTTGCCATTCTGTAGTCATTGAATAAATGCTAAAGGCAGTTATTGATGCCATCATTATACCACAAACGTAGAAAATATACAGAAAAATTTTGTATTGTTTGTCTTTTTTTTGCAAATGTCTAATTTTCATTTCTAATTGTTTCCAAATTTTCTTATATTAATTATTATCTTACTTTTTTTCAATAGCCATTATTCTGTCGTTCTCGGTTGATCTGATTTTTTCTTTCATATTCTTTTAGAATATCATCTGGAGATAAATTTAGTTCCAAAGAAGCCTGTACCACAAAATGCCAGATATCAATTAATTCTTCTCTGGCTTCTGCTTCATTAAAAGCAGTTGGTGTTTTCCACCATTTCCAATTTGTTGTTCTTTGTAGTTCCACTGCTTCATGTATTATTGCAGTACATAATGCTGAAATTTTTCCTTCTACATCTTTTGGATATCTTTCAAGATTCATCATATTTTCTAATCCATTTTGCAAAGAGAAAATTGATTCTAATTTATCTTCCATAACTTTTTGTAAAATTTGTTATCTATAACTCTTCAAAATGTTACCATTTTTTCATATTGTTTACGTCTTTTTATTACGTCTGAACGTTTTAGTGTGGTTAATGCATCTATTCCATACTTTTCAACAGCAAAAGAGCCCATTACATTTCCATATATTACTGAATTTTTTATTTCAGAAAAATTTGTTTTCTTTTTTGATGCTAGATAACCTATCATAGCACCTGCAAATGAATCCCCAGCACCTGTAGGATCTAATATTGATTCTAAAGAAAACCCAACTGATGGAAAAATTATGTCTTCATGGAAGAGCAACGATCCATGTTCACCTTTTTTAATTACAATATATTTTGCACCCCAATCCATCATTTTTTTTGCACATTTGATGAGGTTTTCCTCTTTTGTTAGAAGTTTTGCTTCCTCATCATTGATTACTACTGCGTCAACTGATTTGATCATTTTGATAACAGCATTTCTTTTTGTTGCGATCCAAAATTCTATTGTATCACACATTGAAAATTTCACATTATCAAATTCTTTGATTATTTTTGCATTTTGTTCTGGATCATTATTTGCAAGATATACAAAGTCTGATTTTTTGTATTCATCTGGTACATTTGGTTTAAAATCAGCTAAAACATTAAGTTCAGTTTTTAGTGTTTTTCTGACACTCAGAGTTTTATCATAACTTCCGTCATATCTGAAAGTTTTACCATCTAAAACTGAGAGACCTTTAAGATCTAGATATTTTTTTAGTATATTATGATATTTTTTTGGAAAATCATTACCAACAACAGCAATTAATCCTGGTTTTACGAAAAAACTTGCAGAAATTGCAGCAAAGGTTGCAGCACCACCCAAGACATCTTTTAGAACTTTTTTCGGAGTTCTGATGGTATCTAATGCAGTTGAACCAAAGACAGTTAACATATTTTTTGAGCAAATTTTACGTATAAATCCCTTATCTAATTTTTGATCGATGTATAATTTGTGTAAAAGATTTGATGTATTTTTGAAGCTACTTAGAGCTAGCAAAATAAATCAATTAAATAAAAATAATTTCTATGGCAAAGATAAGAGTCAAACAAGGCAATAATGAGATTGAAATCGATTCTAGAGATTTTTATGTAGATAATAATACTGCTGAAGAAGTAATTGAGACACTAAAACAATTAATTAATGATAAACCAGGTAATAACGTCATAAATTCTCTTGAAGATGCTGAATTTCATGAGCCTGAATTTTCTCAGCCTGTAAATGTAAAAATTGCTGATATCAAAAATAAATTAAAAATTCTTGCAAAAAATTCATTTTTTGATCAACCAAGAACTGTTGGAGAAGCAGTTAGTCAACTATCAGAGTATGGATGGAGTACAAGTCCATTAGATGTTTCAGTTGCACTTACAAAACTGGCATTTAACAAAGAATTTTTAAAAAATACACAAGAAGATAGAAATTATTACTTCTCAAAAGAAGCATTACT
>Ga0209089_10001676_pt1 | contig 20266 bp, 23 predicted proteins | sample ArcticOcean_MG_C_FD_187431 | JGI IMG/M metagenome (GOLD analysis project Ga0209089, IMG submission 187431) | Marine microbial communities from western Arctic Ocean - ArcticOcean_MG_CB2_150 (SPAdes) (version 2) | ecosystem: Environmental > Aquatic > Marine > Oceanic | place: Arctic Ocean: Canada... | reverse complement strand
TGGGCAACTAGGCCAAGCGATGAAGGAACAAACAAACACGGCCCAGTCCCGCGACAGGTCACTTCACAATAGCCCTATAACCCCACATCACATTCTCGCACCCGCACATAGCCCGTGGCATCTCCCCATGACGGGTTATATGGGGGAGGGTTATACAGGGCTTTGCAAGCAGGTGGCCAAGGAGTGTGGTAGAGGGGTAGGGCTTAGAGGATTGGTATATAATTCCTTCTTAAGTTTACACTTATGTTTAATTCTAGGATAAAACAATCCCAATAACTCTTTGCCTAGGGGGTTTTCAGTCGTAGCTTTTATATATTTATGAATTTATACGACCCTTACGGCACTCCGAATATGGATGAGATTCAAATTGAATATGAAAATGCCGTGAATGACCCTCTCAAGACTGAAGAGAAACTACTTCAAACACCGCTAATCGCAACTGCGACTAGTAATATTCAACTATATCCAAATGACTCGCAACATTACTTTGACAGAGCTAAACATTATGCTGAATTGGCAAGTCAGGATTTAGCCATACCCGACTACAGTAAAGCAATAGAACTAGACTCAGAGAATGTCTTTTACTACTGGGAGAGAGGTGGGTCCTACTGGGTAATGAGTCAATATCAAAAATCAATAAATGATTACAATAAAGCCATTGAATTAGAGATACCTGAAGGCTTAAAACAAAAGAAAAAAGTTACTCTTATTAGTGCAGAATTTGACAAATTAGAAGAAGAGAAAAAAGAATTACTGGAAAATATTAACTAGCTAAATCCGGGTGACGGTCGTGTAGACGATCAATGTGATACTGTGTAACCCTATTTAAAAAAAGGGTTACTTCAGTTTTCTTTCGATCATCCTACGTAAAGCTGCAAAAACACCTATACAGACAACAGTAATACCAATAGAAGGAACAATATTTCCAGTCATGCTATATAGAAACCAAAACACTCCATTGACGAATGCCCCAGCAATGCAACTACGTAAGAATCTCATAGATACATATTACCATTTACTACAAGAGCGACGATGGCAAACTGCAAGCCACGCAGTCCAAAAAGAGGGTGGATGAACGGGTTATAATGGGCGGATGGTTACATACGGCTAGGACTCCCATGTGGGATTAGTTACAACTGTGGAGCATAGATGTCCCTAGGGTTGTAATGCCTCTCAACTGACATCCTAGAAAGGTTGAAGGAAATCGATGCTCACAACAGACGAGAACACAGAGGATGACAACCACCTGGAGGGCACAACCCTCTTCGACAGTGGGAATGAGTACCTCTCCATAGACCAGTACGAGCAGGCAATACAGGACTTCGACGAGGCCATACGCCTCGACCCTCAGAATGCCGATGCCTACACCGGCAGGGGTATTGCGTACTCCTGCCTAGACCAAGACGAGCAGGCAATACAGGACTTCGACGAGGCCATACGCCTCGACCCTCAGAATGCCGATGCCTACTACAACAGGGGTATTGCGTACTACAACCTAGGCCAGTACGAGCAGGCGATACAAGACTACGACGAGGCCATACGCCTCGACCCACAGGATGCCTTGGCCTACATAGCCAGGGGTGAGGCCTACGACACCCTAGACCAGTACGAGCGAGCCATACAGGACTACGACGAGGCCATACGCCTCAACCCTCAGCATGCCGATGTCTACTACAACAGGGGCTTAGCTTACGAGGCCCTTGGTAAGACAATAGAAGCGGAGCGGGATTTCGCGAAGGCCAAAGAACTTGGATACACTCCATAGGGTAAACTGGCCCAAATGCAATATCATGCTAGGTCACTCCCTAGAACCTAACCACTAGGATTCCCATGGGGAATTGGAATAACGGGGAGCATAGGGATATATCATCCTCTTACTTCACAATAGCCTTATAAGCCTTTATAGCATCGTCCAATAGCTTCCTCTAGGTGATTAGCTGTAAGAGATAAGTAGACCTGCGTAGTGCTTAGGCTAGAGTGCCCCAGTAACTCCTGAACCACGCTTATATTTGCCCCCTTCTCTACCAACTTAGTGGCAAAGTAATGCCTGAAGCTGTGGATGTGAAGAGGAACACCTGCCTTCTTCGGCCAGACATGTAACTTCATCACCAAACTGCGAGGTAGCATCTGGAATACCAGTTCATTAGGGCTGCTACCTCTACAGAGGATATAGAGGTTATCCTGTATTGGGGTGCATAGGTATTACCCTATCCCTGTCACCCTTGCCCTTCCGCACGTATATCCTGTTGGTCTCGAAGGACAAGTCTCTGATGCTGAGGTTAGCAAGTTCCCCTCTTCTCATGCCAGTCATAACAGCTGTATACATAAGAGTTAAGTCTCTGAAACACGATTCCTTATGGGTTTCCTTATCTCTAATGGCCTGGTAGAGCTTCCTTATTTCCGCTTCTGAGATGTAAGTAGGAAGACTCCTAGGAATCTTTACACTGATGTCGAACGGGATACCGTAATGCCCAAGGAATCTCTTAAGATAAGTGGAGTGCCTTGCTCTGGTTCTGGGCATGAGGTGGACAGAACGATGTAGGAACGTTTCAACACTCTGGATAGATACTTCCTTGAAGGCTCTGAGGTATTTCCCTATGTACTCGTCTATCTTCTCAGTATATTGTTTACTAAGTCACCTTGATTCTAGATGGGATAGATAGGAAAAGAGCAAATCAGGACTAGAATTTAGGCACATGTCAGAGGTCAGTGGTTCGAGTCCACTCATCTCCATCATTATTTTTTGAACTTACATAAGGAGTTTTTATGAGGAATAATCATCTTTCATTACGTTCTGGGAATCCCGCCTTATCCGCAAAAACATTTGCTGGATCGTATGGAACATTTGATGAGGTAATGACTATTGATGGTACTGTAAATCGTACGCTCATTAGTTTGTTCATCTTATTGACGTCCGGTTTTGTCACTTTCGCATTTGAAATATTGGCTTTTGCTATTGTCGGAATGCTAATTGGCTTTGCTCTACTTATTGCGACAATGTTTAAACCCCAATGGGCCCCAAGAACTGTCCCTTTATATGCATTGTTTCAAGGTGCCGCACTGGGTGGTATTTCGTTCATGTTTAATCAAATGTATGACGGTATTGTTACTCAAGCCATAGTGCTCACCGTTGGAATATTTCTCTCCTTATTGGCTGCATATAAATCAGGATTAATTAGGGTTACGGAGAATTTTAAACTGGGAGTGGTTGCTGCCACATTCGGTATAGGAATCCTATACGTGGCGAGTTTTGTTATGAGCATGTTTGGTATGGGACAGATGCCTATCATGGACATTACAAACAGCTCATTGTTTAGTATAGGATTCAGTATATTTGTTGTTGTAATAGCTTCTTTAAATCTGGTACTTGATTTTGACTTCATAGAAGAGGGTGCGGAAAAAGGTCTTCCAAAATATATGGAATGGAGAGCGGCTCTTGGATTAATGGTCACCTTAATATGGTTATATCTAGAAATACTCCGCTTATTGGCTAAACTTCAATCCAGGAGGTGAATCTTATTTATGGAGTGCCAACTAAACATTTTACTTGCTAAGTATTTATGTTGTGAGGCATGTAATCTTCTGCAGGTATTACACCTAATTTTCCACTGTGGTAATCCTCGAAAGCATTCATTAATTCCTGCTGTGAATTCATTACAAATGGCCCTCTCCATGCGATAGGCTCTCGAATTGGTTGGCCACCTAAAATTAGTATCTCTAAATCATCTGATCTACTATCCTGCACCATACTGGCGGATATTTCTATGTAATCTCCATGGCCGAATTGTATAGCATGTCCAGATTTGATATGAACTCGCTCATTTCCTGCATATCCGTGCCCAGCTAACACATAACCAATGGCATTAAATTTTGGCCCCCAAGGTAAATCTAGGGATGATCCAGGATTTATACTTGCATGGATAATTGTGATGGGCGTATGTGTGATACCTGGACCAGTATTGCCATCTACTTCACCAGCGATAACACGAATTAATGCACTAGCATCTTGTGATGCAAGAAGTCTTAATTTGCTTGCCCGAATATCTTGATAGCGAGGATTTGACCATTTTAGTTTTGATGGAAGATTAACCCAAATCTGAACACCATGAAACAAACCGCCTTTCAGAACAGCTTCCTCTGTTGGAGCCTCAATATGTAAGATGCCAGCTCCAGCAGTCATCCACTGAGTGTCACCATTACCTATAATGCCGCCTCCGCCGTTAGAATCTTTATGTTTAAAAACACCGTCTATTAGATATGTAACTGTTTCAAAACCTCTGTGTGGGTGCCATGGCGTTCCTTTAGCTTCACCAACCTCATATTCAACCTCCCCCATTTGATCCATCATCACAAAAGGATCAATGATCTCTAAAGGTAGTTGCGCAAAGGCCCGTCTTACTGGAAACCCTTCTCCTTCAAATCCAGATGGGGAATCAACAACTTTTCCCACCTTTCTAGATATAGCAGGGTTCTCGATTTTACGAATCCTTTTTAGTGACATTATGTTTTCGACAGATATAGCTGGCATAAAGTTTGTCCTTTCTTAAATTGTTACATGTGAACCATCGCAGAATGGTTTATTTGATGAGTTAGCGCATCTGCACAGCGCAATCACTTTTTTTAACATCTACCTCATAGCCACCTACATAAAATAGGTTTACTTTACCCTTAACCATATATGGACCTTTTTCTATGATGTCTATATTCACGTTAACTACGGTATATTTTACATCAAAGGATGTCATGGCCAACTTCAACATAGCGTTAGACCCTGTAAAGTAACCACTTTTTCTACAAAACGGTGTAGAAATTGGTGTAGATGTACAAAAGTAAGCCCTCTCATTAAGTTGAGAGGGCTTACTTTGTGACTAGAATGATGGTGGAGCTGAAGGGATGCGAATATTCGCTAGTGCCGTTAGTGATTGTGTTTTGGTGTGTAGCTACCCGTGACGGGCTATAATGGAGGAAGTGTTCCATGTCCTAAGGGGATTCGCATGTGAGTATATACGTCCAACATGTTGAACAAACTAGAAGGCGACTGGATTATTCCAACCAGACTTCCAGCAACTCAGCCGTTTACTGGAGGAGAGGAGGAGAAGCGACAAACCTAGATGGAGTGGCCATTCTTGAGTATTGGCAATGGGCCCCTTTGCACTGAGACTCCGGCTACGTCGGCAATGACGAAGGGACCGCCAAAAGATCTGCCAATAGCTCAGCAGGTTACCAACATTTGGCACTCTCTTTTCTTGCTTTTTCAAACAGAGACATGCGACTACTGCTCAATAACCCACGATTCCGGCTTGTCTGGTTAGTCTACCTATTCGACGAAGCTGGCCTCATGGTCTACTTCACCGTGCACGGCTGGCTGGTCCTGATGCTGACCGATTCTCCGTTCTGGGTGGGTGCTGCAGCCGGCATTCATGGCGTGGGCTTTATGTCGTTTAGCTTGATGGCAGGAGTGCTAGCCGACAGAGTTGATAGGAAAACTGTGGTGTCAGTGAGTATGGCTGCCCAGGCAGGTCTGGCATTTGCGGCAGCAATCTTGGTCTTTACCGACCGGATAGAACTCTGGCATTTATTGGGCATAGCCTTTCTACGGGGCTCTGCAGGCGCCGTCAAGCTACCCTCCAAGATGGCCTTTGTACTGGACGTTGTGGATCGAAAAGACTTGCTTACGGCGACGGCAGCTAACTTTGTCGCTATGGGTATCCCGGGAATCATCATGCCGGCATTGGCAGGTGTGGTAGTGCAGTCATCTGACATTGCCTGGGCGTATATTATAATGGGGGTGGCGTGGTCGCTGGGACCCACGGCGCTGCTTGGGCTGAGGGACGTAAGGATTGTTAAGAAACTGGATAATTCCCCGCTTCAGGATTTCAAACAAGGAGTGCACTATGTATTCACCACCTCTAGCGTCCGCACCTTGATTCTCATTGGTCTATCGGTCGGCATCTTCGGCTGGGGTGTCGAAGCAATGCTTCCTGTAATGGTACGAGACGTGCTCCATGCTGGTCCCGCCAGTGTAGGTTATATGTTTTCCGCCACCAGCTTTGGAGTACTGTTGTCCACCCTGTTGATTTCGAGTAGGAAGGAAATCAAGAACAAGGAACTGCTACTGGTGGCAGGCTACATAGGATTTGGGGTCTTCTTGATTCTATTTGCCCTGTCGCCTTGGCTACTGCTCTCTCTAGTGTTAATGGGCCTCGTAGGATTCTCGGGGGCGGCGGCCGAAACAAGCATGGACACTCTGTTACAAACCACGGTGCCCGATGCGATGAGGGGCCGAGTGTTGAGTTTTCGGGTCTTCAGCATTGGGGCTTCCCTTTTCTCGGGGTTCTACACGGGTGGAGTCGCTTTGTTCCTAGGAGCGCCGCTAGCAATAGCAATCGGTGGAGGAGTGCTTGTATTGCACGGTATCAGGCTGATGAGAGGACTCCCCATCCGTTTTCAGGAACATCTCCCTGAGCGAGATATCGCACAGTAATCTACAATCCTATAACAGACAATAAAACTGGTAGGCAAAGAACTCGTCAGTCACATACGTCAAATAGATGTTTGAGTCAGAGACCTTAGATATAACGGATACACTACTCCTACCTCACAACAGCCTTATAAGCCCCAATAGCACCTTCCCAACCGAACGCCCCACATCTCCACACCCACCCCTTGCCCTGCGGCATACCCCCCCTGACGGGTTATAAGGGGGGCGATACGGCTAGGAATCCCATGGGGGATTAGGTACAAGGTGGGTCATATCTCTTGCCTTCACCCACCCCAAGGAGCGCAGTTAACATGAAATGCCCACAATGCGGTAACGATAACCCAGTGAGGATGCTCATCTGTGGATTGTGTGGAACTTCTTTAGGTGCGTATACAGCAGGCGTGTCAACTCCTCAGGGAATGGTAAGTTTTCCAGATGCCATCAGACTCGGTTTTCAACATTATTTTGATTTTAGGAGTAGGTCTACACGGGCTGAATATTGGTGGTGGGTTTTGTTTGGCGTACTTGCCAATGTGATATTGAGTGTTGTAGACATGATGCCAGGCACATATAACTGGGAGACTGGGTATGGCTTGCTTAGCCTGTTGGGTACTTTCATCCCAGCACTGGCATTGGGAGCCAGAAGGCTACACGACATCAACAGGACTGGTTGGTGGCAGCTAATGTATTTTGGTGCCTTTTTTATTGTCCCAGTCATAGTTCTAATTGTATGGGCAATCAAGCCAAGCGATGAAGGAACAAACAAACACGGCCCAGCCACGCGACACCATACCTCACAATAGCCTCGTAAGCCTCAATAGCATCCTCGCAGCTTCCACACCCCACACCACACAACCGCCCCTAGCCCATGGCATCCCCCTGACGGGTTATGATGGGGGGAGGGTTCTATGGGGGCGATGAGATGAAGCTGAAGTCGATACCGCTTGGTTAGGTTTATCCAAAGTGAGTACAATAGAGCAGTCACAGCTAAGGATGGTGTTATTTCTGAGTTTCAAGGGCATAAAGACTTTGGAGGTAGATATATGCGAGAGGCGTTACGTGATAAATCAAGAGATACAATGGCTGCGAGCCTAGAAACTGCCGGTATACGGGCCGAGATGGTTGATCGGGATTTGAGAAGACCAGAGGAGAAGATAAGGACGTTTCAACTGTTCGGGAAACATCCTTCTCTTGGGCTCATCGACATACGAACAGACAGTCCAATCAGTTGGATTAACGTAGTCAGAACAAAGAGCACAGACAAACACGGTCCAGCACGATACCGGGTGGTCTTTGGAATACCTGATCAAAATATCCCCATGAATCACAAACAACTGAAACTCAAGACGGTCAGAAGAAAAACGTTCCCACTCTTTGGGAAGGTCATCGATGTTTCCTGGAGAGGAGAAGCACATACCTTACCGTTGGCAAAGACACTTTCCGAGGATGAGGAGATAGACAGAGCCGTGGCAGACTTAGGTGATGTGACGATTTTCACGCATCCCAAGCAATTCCAAGGTTGGACGATAGAAATCAATAAGATTTTCTCTACGCATCCACTCGCTGCAACGATTGATAGATGGGAAGCCCTCAAAAAAATTGCTAATTGTCTTCTTTCGTCACCACGTGCTTAGGTGCAACGTGGGCATAAGGATGAAGCTGCGTCCTGCCTCACAACAGCCAAAGACACGGAGTATTACGAATTGCTTCACACAGCCTTTTACACTGGTCTAAGACGCAATGAGTTACTAGCTCTCCGATGGAGGGACTTGGACTTGAACGAAGGCAGTATATCAGTGGGACGGGGTCTCTATAGGGCCAAGAAGGGCGGACAGTCCACCTACCAACCCCCCAAGACCGCTAAGGGAAGGCGTCTCGTGTCTCTTACCCCTTCGTCAATCTTGATACTCAGGGCGATGTGGGAGCGCCAGCAGGCAGATAGGCTGCTCTACGGCCATGGAGTCAATAATGATAGCCTTATCTTTCGCTATCGGAGTGGGAGGCCCATGCTGCCCAGCGCTGTCAGCGCCGCTTTCAAGAGGCTGGTCTTACGGGCTGGATTGGCAGGTTACCGCTTCCATGACACTCGCCATGCCCATGCGACATTGATGCTCCGCCAAGGAGTGCATCCCAAGATTGTTCAGGAGCGCCTGGGCCATGCCAAGGTGGGGACTACTCTGGATATTTACAGCCACGTTACGCCTGGCTTGCAGCAGGCAACAGCACTCCGCTTTGAGGAAGGCTTAGCAGCATCCGCCGATTCAGAGCCAAGTGTGGAGGCAGTTTTGGGATGAATTGGTACAAAAATTGGTACAGTAGGGGAAATGCTAAAGCCCCAGGACACCCCTGGGGCCTTATTGTGTGCCTAAAAAGTGGTGGAGCTGAAGGGATTCGAACCCTTGACCCCCTGCTTGCAAAGCAGGTGCTCTCCCAACTGAGCTACAGCCCCACGTATCTAGAGAGAGAAAATAACTGCAACAGACTTGACGCACACTATGGAAGTCTACCGTTCGACAAACCGCATGTGAGTATAACACCGTCGATGAAGTAACCGCCAGTATCCCCAGCTTTGCTCGCCATATCCAGGTAGAAAATCTGAGCCCGAGGGACGCTGGAGATCTGCACCGAGGCAGTATGCCAATGCTCTGCTTACATCGAAGTCCATGGTATGCCAGATGAGCTTCTCAATATCAATAGAGAGTACGTTGAGGCCTTCATTGAACACCTGCTCGAGAGATGGAGGTCTGCCACCGCGAACAATAGGTTGGATGCATTCGAAGTTTTTGGAAATAGGCAGTTTGAAGAAAGGGAGATCAAAGAAAGAGAGACCGATGGCGAGAATGCTCCATCCGATGGTTCCGCAGTCCCTTCCTGATGCGCTCCGGGATGAAACAGTTTCAAGCATTCCTGAAGGCATGCCGTAAGGACACTAGTTCACATCAGAGCCATGTTTCGGCATAGAAGGGTAGATCAACTTTCGAACTGGGTAGTTGATTTGGATTCCTTCTAGGGCATATCGAGCATGAAGTTCTTTGATTAATTTGTTGGTCACTATGAAACTGCCGAACCGATCCATTGCGCGCAAGTAAATCCAGAACGTAATATTGGATTCGCCGAAACTGTCGAATCCGAAGAATGCATCTTCGGTTTCGTCTGCCTGTGGTGTCTCTGCAATCACCGAACGAGCCACTTCGAGGCTGACCCGTTCCACCTGCACCAAGTCGCTTTCGTAGCTGACTCCGCTCGTGACCAAGACGCTTAGGGCAGCTTGCGGCCTGTTGTAATTGGTGACGATCGTGTCTGCCATTACCGCATTGGGAATAATAACTAAGTTGTTGAGCCATGTGCGTATCTTCGTGCTTCGCCATCCAACGTCAACGACGTAGCCCGCGGGGCCGCTTTGAAGTTCGATATAATCGCCCACTCCGATGGCACCGTCCGACATCACGTACGTGCCCGCGAAGAAGTTTCCTAGGGTTGGTTGGAGAGCTAATGCCACAGCGAGACCCGTAATGCCTAGGCCACCCAAGAACGGGCTAATGGAGATTCCGAGCGTGTCGAGAATTACCATGAGTGCTATACCGTAGGCAGCAAATACGGCAACTCGTCGCACAAGAGGTAGCAGACTGTCGTCTAGTTTCGTGTCTGTCCGGGGTGCGACAAAATTCAGATACCAATTGAGTACCACGCGAATTGCGTTGACGGTGGTCTGAGCGATCAGTATGGTTGCGATGATTTTCCACCCGACGGCGATTTCTTCGCGCCAGTCTGTGGCTTCTGGGAGTGTGGCAAGGCTGAGCGACACACCGAGTGCCACCAGAAAAAGCGCCCCTGTATTTCGGACGGTTCTTAGCACTTGGGGAGCGACCGCGTGCTGTCCTTGCCTGCCAAGCCGGTTCGCGATAACGCCAGTGACGGCACGCAAGATGATGGCCGCCAGCAATAGGCTGCCAAATATGACTGCGGCAATAATCCGCAAGACGCTTGGATTGTCAGTCAGTGATTCGATTGGCGTCTGCCTCCACAAAGCTTGTTGATAGTACCGAGTCGCTGTGCCCTCGTTCTGTGACGTCGTACCAGGTACTGGTATATGAGTTAGACAGCACGATTGTACTCGATGTGATGAGCCGAGTCGAGCCGCACTTGCCCATAGGCTAGGAATGGAGAGTCATGTCTTCGTATAGGGGCAGTGCATCAATCCTGTGCAATGACCGCTGTAGATAAGGCAAGGGTGGTGTGATTCAAACACGCGGTCTTCGCGTCCCTAGCCACATGCTGTCAGTTCTCGGTAGAAATCGTTCATCCTCTTGGGTATGTGTAGCATGTCGTTGCTGAGTCAACAATGCCATGAGAAACCCTGCAACAAAGGCTGCTATGGATTCCGGAGGGGTGCTGGTTTGCTTCTGGCACCTCAGTCTTGATTGTTTATATTCTGGACATGATTCCGTCACTCCCGTATGCTGTGCTCGTTGACAGTTGTGACAGAGACAGTTGAGAAGGAGGGCAGGGAATTGGCAAAATACAAGATAGTGACCCAGAGGCGCTCTGATATTCCTTCGCACGAGTTTGAGATGGAATCTCTGGCTCCGATTGATGCAGAGATCATAGCAGTCTTTGCGACCTCAGAAGGAGAGTTCATAGAAGCTGCAAAAGACGCGGACGCTATCATAGCAAGCGGACGCCGTATTACTGAAGCTATAATAGATAGCCTTGAAAACTGCAAAATCATAGCGTTGGGTAGCGTTGGTGCGGACTCTGTAGATGTGGACGCAGCAACCCGGCGCAATATACCGGTAACCAATACCCCGGACGTTTTTATAGAAGAGGTGGCCGATCATACTATGATGTTGATGTTGGCCGCCTTTCGCCGTCTTAACATCCTGGACAGACTTGTGAGAGAGAACCGTTGGAGCGAGGGAAGGCCCATCTTGGGGGATATTCCAAGGTTGATGGGTCAAACGCTTGGGTTTGTGTCGTTCGGCCATGTTGCGAGGGCTACTGCACTGCGTGCAAAGGCTTTCGGCGTTCGTATGCTGGCTTATGATCCTTACATAGAGGAAGTTTTGATAGCCGAATACGGGGTAGAGCCTGTGGGACTTACCGAGCTTCTGCAACGCTCCGACATAGTCTCCATGCATGCTCCATCCACACCGGAAGTCCATCATATGCTCAGTGAAGAACATTTCAAGTTGATGAAAACGACCACTCTTTTCATCAACACTGGTCGGGGGCCGACGGTGGACGAAGGGGCGTTGATCAAGGCACTGCAGCAGGGTTGGATAGCTGGGGCTGGACTTGATGTGCTTGAAAAAGAGCCTCCTGATTCGGAGAACCCGTTGCTGGCTATGGAAAACGTGATATTCACGCCGCATGTGGCGTCGGCATCGGCAAGAATGAGGCCTGAGTCACGGAGGCGAGTGGGCCAGGAGATAGCACTGGTCTTAGGCGGGCGTTGGCCAAGGACTTGTGTGAACCCGTCCGTGTTGGAGAAGACGACGTTGACTCGCTGGCAACCTTACTCTATGGGCAGGGGCCCGGGTTCGTAACAGACCAACGGACGACTCAGGGTGTATAACATCATTGACTGTGGCTCACTAGCGTAGACGTGGAGATTGCCTGTAATTGCTACTCAGGTGGTGATGACGGTTTGGCCAGGGTTGTGTTGCCTTATACGCAGGTTTTTCTGTTGCAACTTTTGGTATTAGGATTTCATGAAAATTCCGGTACTGGATATTACTGCATCGACCCGCAGATGGCGGGCTTTTGCCATATTGTGGTTCTCTATGTTTGTGATTGCGGGAGGTCTCGGGATGGTGGTCCCAATTCTGCCCGTGTTCGTGAGGGACATGGGTGCATCTGGGCTGTGGTTGGGACTGGCATTTTCAGGCTTCGCCATCACTCAGACACCGCTAACTCCGGTGATTGGGAGGCTAGGAGACCGGTTAGGACGACGACGCTTTATCATAGTTGGGTTGTCCATGTACGTGTTTATCGGCTTTGGCCTGTCCATGGCCAACTCCTATCCGGCAGTTGTACTACTGCGGATGGCAATGGGCATTGGTGCGGCATGCATGTTCCCATCGGCCCTTGCGACGATTGGCGAATTGTCGCCAAGGGGTCATGAGGGTCGGTATATGGGACTGTTCATGGTGTCGTTTACTGCGGGATTCGGTGTGGGCCCGCTGATTGGAGGCGTTCTCAAGGACGCGTTTGGAGTAGGAGCCACGTTTCTGACTCTGTCCGGTGCTGCTATGATTGCACTACTGTTTGTAGCTATCTTGATGCCTCCGCAAAGTGCGTCTAGTGACGCGGACGAAGAGAAAGTCCTATCCATGCGTGTATTGGTCAGAGACCTTCGGGTCTGGGCGTTGTTTGTGTTCAACTTCACGTTTGGTCTCAGTATGGGATCGGTGATGACTTTCATTGCAATCTTCATGACTGATTCACTGCTGGCGAGTGCGACATTAGTCGGTCTTGTGGTAGGGTCACGCGCTATCATATCGAGTGTCATGCAACCTTTCTTTGGGCGTCTGGCAGATAGCGTACCAAGACATTACATGGTTGTGGCGGGTGGATTGCTGCTGGCTGCTGCCACTTGGGCTATTCCCGCGGCCCCGACTATCGGAATCCTAATGGTGTGTTTTTTGCTCCTAGGACTTGCAGAAAGCGCTAGTCTTCCGGCTTCTTTGGCAATTACTACCGACTTGGGTAGGGTATATGGATATGGAACGCTGATTGGTTTCAGTAACGGTGTCCTTGTCTTCGGGCTGCTGGTCGGCTCCTTGGGCAGCAGTATGGTTGAGACTGTAGTTGGAATTGAGGATGTGTTCCATGTGGCAGGCATAGTAACTGCTTTTATGATTGGTGCGTTTATGGTTGTTTGGAGCAGAGGCGGTCGCGTTGTGGTCCATGAAGCGTCCACTAAGACGCATTGATTGAGAACACTGACGCGGAGTGCCCCGAGTAGCGGCTTCTTGTATGATCCAATAGAACCGTTGCTGGCCTGGCATTGCTGATAGACAAACAGAAGGGCTGCGCGTACCGCGCAGCCCTTCTGTTTGTCTTAACCCCTGAATAGCGGAAGGAAGATGATGTGTCATGTGTAAACACGGTGAGTTTTCTAACGGAATGGTCTCCTTAGCTGGGGGAGCTCCCTCCATCCTCCAAAAGAAGGACGGGTCATGCTCGACCCCGACTCTGTTGGCCAGACGCTCACCGATCGAACTAGGATTCCTGATGTTGGGAAGATTGCTCTACCCTGTGACAGGCTCCTTAGAAAGGAGGTGATCCAGCCGCACCTTCCGGTACAGCTACCTTGTTACGACTTCGTCCCAGTCACCGGCCCCACCCTCGGCCGCTGCCTCCCCGAAGGGTTAGCCCACGGACTTCAGGCATTGTCGGCTTCCATGACGTGACGGGCGGTGTGTACAAGGCCCGGGAACGTATTCACCGCAGTAATGCTGACCTGCGGTTACTAGCAACTCCTCGTTCATGCAGGCGGGTTGCAGCCTGCAATCCCCACTGAGGTCGGGTTTGATGGGATTGGCTCCACCTCGCGGCTTAGCAACCCTCTGTCCCGACCATTGTAGCGTGTGTGTAGCCCAGGGTGTAAGGGCCATGCTGACTTGACGTCATCCCCACCTTCCTCCCCCTTCTTAGGGGCTGTCTCGCTAGAGAAAGCAACTAGCGATGAGGGTTGCGCTCGTTGCGGGACTTAACCCAACACCTCACGGCACGAGCTGACGACAGCCATGCAGCACCTGTGACGGCTCCCCGAGGGGTCACCCAGTCTTTCGATAGGGTTACCACCGACATGTCAAACCCTGGTAAGGTTCTTCGCTTTGCATCGAATTAAACCACACGCTCCGCTGCTTGTGCGGGCCCCCGTCAATTCCTTTGAGTTTTAGCCTTGCGGCCGTACTCCCCAGGCGGGATGCTTAACGCGTTAGCTTCGGCACGAGGGGGTTCGATACCCCTCATACCCAGCATCCATAGTTTAGGGCGTGGACTACCCGGGTATCTAATCCGGTTTGCTCCCCACGCTTTCGCGCCTCAGCGTCAGGTACAGCCCAGAGGGCCGCCTTCGCCACTGGTGTTCCTCCCGATATCTACGCATTTCACCACTACACCGGGAATTCCACCCTCCTCTGCTGTCCTCAAGCCTAAGAGTTTCCCCGGACCGCTCCCAGTTAAGCCGGGAGATTTCACCGGAGACTTTTTGGGCCGCCTACGCGCCCTTTACGCCCAGTAATTCCGGACAACGCTCGCCCCCTACGTATTACCGCGGCTGCTGGCACGTAGTTAGCCGGGGCTTATTCCTGAGGTACCGTCCTTGCTCTTCCCTCAGAAAAGGGGTTTACAACCCGAGGGCCTTCTTCCCCCACGCGGCGTCGCTGCGTCAGGCTTTCGCCCATTGCGCAAAATTCCCTGCTGCTGCCTCCCGTAGGAGTGGGGGCCGTGTCTCAGTCCCCCTCTGACCGTTCATGCTCTCACATCGGTTACCCGTCTTAGGCTTGGTGTGCCGTTACCACTCCAACTACCTGATAGGACGCAAGACCCTCCCCGGGCACCTCGATTTACATCGAGGCTTTCCTGACCCTCCATGAAGAGAGCCAACTTACGGGGTATTAGTCCTCCTTTCGGTGGGTTATCCCCCTCCCAGGGTTAGGTTTCTTACGCGTTACTCAGCCGTCTGCTACTATACCCAAAATCCGAAGATCGTGAGAATCGTTCAACTTGCATGCATTAGGCGCGCCGCCAGCGTTCGTCCTGAGCCAGGATCAAACTCGCTATAAATTAAAAACCTTCCTTCCGCTATTCAGTTGTTAAGGTAGTCTCACCACACTTCCACCACGCTTCCACACAAAATCAGTGTTATTATGGACTTGGCTGTAATGCCATGTCAATGCTTTTTACCACCCAGTTGTGTGTTTTATTGTATAAATGCTATCCTACCTGAGTTTTGAATTCTCCTTGTTACGTGCTTGGCACTGGTAAAGAGTATTCTTGGAAGTGGATTTACTGGAGGTTGCATCAATGCATTTGCTAATAGATGGATTTGGAGGAGACGGAGAGAAAATGAAGGATCAGGGATTCGTTTATCATTTCCTAGATATGTTTCCATCTGCAATAGGAATGAATAAAATTAGTGAACCCCATGTTACCACATACCACGGTCCAAAAGAGGAGGACTGGGGGGTGTCCGGCTTTGTACTTATAGCGGAAAGCCATATAAGCATTCACACATTCCCTGAGAGGGCTTATGTGAATATAGATGTCTTTTCTTGTAAGGATTTCGATCACAAACAGGCTTTAACTCAGATAATGGACACCTTCTCTCTGGATCAGGTGAAACACTGGGTTATAGGTCGCGGGCTGGATTATTCCACCCCTAAGTCTGCTGCTGCTGTCATTCGTGGGAAGGCGAGAGGTGTGCTCAAAGGAGCAAACTGATGAGCGCTGAGCAATTCTCACCCTCTCCTCACTCTGTCCCTTGGAGCTTTGCTGCTGTAGGTCCAGATGAAACCAACCTGCAGGACTGTCGCGTGGTTGTTGTGCCTGTGCCATACGACTCCACTACTTCCTATAGAGGAGGTACAAGAGAAGGACCGAGAGCTATCATTGAAGCTTCTCGGCATCTGGAAGACTACGATATTGAACTCAAGAGAGAGATCTATAAAGTAGGAATCTATACCCTGCAGGAGATAGAACCACATATAGGTAGCCCTGAAGACATGACTGAGCGGGTCAGAGCTACAGTGGAGCCTTTTGCCAGAGATGGCAAGCTTCTGGCAGTTTTGGGTGGTGAACATTCCGTATCTGTTGGAGTTGTACAAGCCCTTCGCGAAGTCTACTCGGACCTGTCTGTGCTGTATCTGGATGCCCACGGTGATCTTAGAAATGAGTACATGGGTAGTGGTTTTAGCCACGCATGTACTGCCCGAAGGATATTGGAAATGTGTCCTGTAGTGGAGGTTGGGATACGCAGCATAAGCCAGGAGGAGATGAGTTTCATTGAGGAAGGTCGGAAGGGCTTAAATGTATATTTTCACGACGACAGCGATGCAAATATTTCCTGGGACGTGGAAGAAGTCCTCGAAGGTCTTTCAGCGCGTGTCTACGTTAGCATAGACTTGGACGTTTTTGACCCAGGGCTTATGTCAGCTGTTGGCACTCCTGAGCCCGGAGGGCTTGGATGGGAGACTGTCATTAACTTGTTAAGGGCTGTGTCAAGGGAGCGGTCAATTGTGGGATTCGATGTTGTGGAATTGTGTCCATCCGCAGGGCCTTCTTCATGTGCATTTGTGGCGGCGAAATTGGCTTACAAGGTAATGGGTTATGCAACTGAGAGGCGAGGTTCAAATGACGAAGAAGCTGAAGGTATTTGATGGGGCGGATTATGAAGGCTTCCATAGGATTCGTGAAAGTTCACTATCTCTTCACTATATTGGGATTCCTGTTCTATTTCTGACCGCATCTTATTCTGGCGGTATTTCTCGGTGAATTGTGTCAATACGGGTCCTTGACGGAACGGCGCTGGTCCTGGTGATATCGATAGTGGAAGTGTGAGGTGAATCGTAACGCGTGGTCAGCTGCTTGCACTCATGAGATTTCACGTTGATGTAGGTGGCTAATGAGTGTTATTGTGAATTGCCACAGCCTGGTATCTACTTTATTGATGAACTATGGAGTGCTATAATACTAGTTGTGACAGTCAGGTAAGTTTAAGGCGTATAGCTTACTTGGAATTGTTAACAGGAAACGGTCTAATGCAGGAGAATCCAGGATGATATATATGGATCACGCAGCCACTACTCCAGCCCGCCCAGAGGTTGTGGAGGCTATGATCCCGTATTTCTCAGAGAAATTTGGTAATGCCTCTAGTCTATATGCTCTTGCGCAGGAATCACGTAAGGGGTTAGACGAGGCTAGGGAATCTGTGTCCAGAGTGTTGGGATGTAGGCCAAGCGAGGTGATTTTCACCAGCGGTGGCAGTGAATCTGATAACGCTGCTCTAAAAGGAGCTGCGTTTGCCCAAAGAGGAAGCGGAAATCACGTTATTACCACCAGCATTGAGCATCATGCCATTCTTCACACCTGCGACTTTCTGGAGGATTTTGGCTTCGAGATTACTTATCTGCCAACTGATAAAAATGGACTGGTTGACCCTGAGACTGTGATTGGAGCCATTACAGATGAGACCGTCCTCATAAGCATAATGCTTGCCAACAACGAGATAGGCACAATACAACCGGTTGCCGAGATAGCTAGAATGGTGAAAGAGGTGTCCAAGAACAAGCGCCAGACCATTGTGTTTCACACGGACGCCGTACAGGCAGCTGGATACCTGGATTTGCATGTGAACGCCCTTGGAGTAGATATGCTAAGCCTGTCTGCCCACAAGTTCCATGGGCCAAAAGGTGCAGGTATCCTATATGTGAAGCGTGGAACACCATTTGCGCCGCAACAATTGGGTGGTGCGCAGGAGAGACAGAGGCGCGCAGGTACTGAGAACATGCCAGGGATTATAGGAACTGCGGTGGCTCTTAAACTTGCCGACGACGAAAGAATATCCACCAGCGAGCACTGTACTGCCCTAAGGGACAGGCTAATCAATGGTGTTCAGGAGCGCATTGAGGGGGTACGCCTCAATGGGCACCCATCGCTTCGTCTTCCTAATAACGTGAATTTTTCCTTTGAAGGTGTTGAAGGAGAGCCGATTCTTCTAGGCCTTGATTTTGCCGGAGTAGCCGCTTCCAGCGGCAGCGCCTGTTCTTCTGGTTCTTTGGAGCCATCACACGTGCTACTGGCTTTGGGCATGTCTGCTGATCTGTCGCATGGGAGTCTTCGGCTGACTCTTGGTAGAGACAATACGGAAGAGGATGTGGACTACGTGCTCAAGGTATTACCTAATCTGGTAGGCCGGTTGAGGGATATGCCAAGCTTATCTCGTGTTCTTTCCTAAACAATATTATGAAAACGAATATTTGCGTATGGTATTTCTTCCTTGTACTTATACTGACAGCTGGGGTTGCCTCTGGGTGCATTCGAAGCCTGGACAAAGAGTATGGAGGCAAGGGTGAGATTCTCTCAATAGGAGCGTATGAGCCCAAATTGGTGGATGAGGTCATCTACTCAGTTCAGGAACAAAACTACGTAATTGCTGCCCAGGGAGAAGGAAGCAAACTTGCGGTGTTAAGGGCTAGGGCCGTTAACCTGACGTCTACCCAGATAATTCTATTTGTCGATGAAACGGTCATCACGTTGAACTCTAAGGATGGGGTTGCGTTCAAACCGCTAAATCCTGATATGATATCTGTACTGACTACTGAGGATGTGCCTGAGAACAATCCCTACGGCGCACACATATGGGGCCAGTTTAGGCTTAAAAAGGGCTTTGAGATAGACGGGTGGTTGTTCTTTGAAGTACCCAAAGATACAGAATTTTCAGATATAGTCTGGGAATCTGTGGAGTTTGTCAGAGTCATATATCCTCGTTAATGATCCTGCTGGTTCACGATCTCGTTATGCTTGTTCTTCACGCATACTCCAATGTATAAGAGGATCAGTAGATTAAGAAATATGCGGGGTTACTAGCGGGGAGTGCTCTGACATACATTCTTTTACAGTTGACTAGTTTTCTTATTTCCCGCGGATTTCTTTTAAGGAAAGCAATTCCTCTTTCTCCATGAAACGAAGTATGTGGTGGTTGATCTGCTTCATCAGCCCAGGCCCCTGATATATGAAGCCGGTGAAGAGTTGGATTGTGTTGGCTCCGGCTTGGATGGCGCTGAGGGCATCTTCACCCGAGGATATACCACCACATGCGTTTATGATTAGCTCGTCTCCTGCATGGTTGCGTATCTCAGCGACTATTCGTAGCATGTGAGGGTATAGAGGCTTTCCGCTCATACCTCCCCTGCCAACGGCAAGTCGGCTGTCCTCGACTGGGCGCGTGTTCACTGCGGTTACCCCATCGACGTCGTACTTAAGACATATGTCAACCAATTCCATTGTGCGCGCCATCTGGTCATCATCGAAGTATGGTGGAAGTTTCAAAAATAGCGGCTTATCTTTCAGTGGGTTGAGGGCGGAGAGCAGGTCTTTAAGCTGCTGAGGTTCCTGGAATATTCTTATGCCCTCCGTGTTCGGTGAGCTTATGTTCAACTCTACTCCGTGGGTTAGTGGTTGAATCGTCTGATAGCACTGTGCAAATGCTTCTACTGAGAGGCCGGATATGCTGGTTAATAGAGGGATGTTACGGATGGAGCTGTGCCTGAGCCTATCGGCCGCGGCAGATAGGCCATGACTGGGGAATCCCAAGGAGTTTACAAGGGCGTGTTCTGACGGATTTCGTGCGATTCTTGGTTTGGGATTTCCGTAGCGTGGCTCGGCTACCACAGTACCTGCAACTATGTATCCGAAGCCCATGGTTGAAAGCGAATCCAGCAGGCGGCAGTCCTTGTCGTATCCGCCGGCCAGGCCGATTGGGTTGTGGAGAGGAATGCCTCCCATGTCGGCGTGCAACCTCTCGTCATCTATCTTTAAGAAGGGACTAAAGGCCTTCCATATCGGCTTTGCGCGCAAGGCGATATCGACGAGTTTTTGAGCATTCTCTGGTGGTAATGTAAATAGCAGTGGGCGTATCAGGTTTGTGTAAATGCTCACGAGGTCTCCATATGTGTGACGGCCGGATGTCTGAGGTATATTTGTGCAAGCATATATCAGCGGAAGATACCAAACAACTGTTTGCTAATTGGGCCTCTTAATTCTTGGATGATATAG
>Ga0209089_10001674_pt1 | contig 20276 bp, 15 predicted proteins | sample ArcticOcean_MG_C_FD_187431 | JGI IMG/M metagenome (GOLD analysis project Ga0209089, IMG submission 187431) | Marine microbial communities from western Arctic Ocean - ArcticOcean_MG_CB2_150 (SPAdes) (version 2) | ecosystem: Environmental > Aquatic > Marine > Oceanic | place: Arctic Ocean: Canada... | reverse complement strand
TAGGGGTCGATTTTCCACCGTTCGGACACCATAATTACTTGAGTTAAACGTAGCGCGCACGCGAACACACATACCCGCACATCCACGCACGTAATTCTTGTAACGAACATTTAGCAATTTATAGAATCCCATTTTTAAGGACCACGCACCTATGGCAAGGAACGTTGAAGGCGAGCCGTACACTCGAATATCGGCCGAAGAAGGCGACGAGATGATTAAAGCAGGTGGCGCAACCGTCATCGATGTACGTCGAGACGATGAATATGCGAGCGGCCATGTAAAAGGCGCGCTGTGGATTCCGGTTGATGAGGTATACCCGAGATTTGACGAACTTCCGAAAGAAGGAAAGCTTCTTTTCATATGTGAAGTTGGAGCACGCTCAGGGCTAGCTGCAGAAACCGCAGCTGCCATGCAGGTCGATTTCGACCGTCTCTACAACATCGAAGACGGCACAGGCACGTGGATCCAGAAGGGTCTGCCATACTCGACCGGCGATGAAAAGTAACCCCCTCACCAGCTAACACGAGTGCCTTCATCAAAAAGTAAGGCACCGGAGAAATTCATTTGAAAATTCTGGTAGTTGGTTCTGTCGCGTATGACGCGGTTGAAACCCCTGCAGGCAAACGAGAGTCCCAACTGGGTGGCGCTGCAACATACTTTTCGGTTGCAGCAAGCTACTTCACAGAGGTAGGCATGATCGGCGTGGTTGGAAAAGACTTCAACCCTGACGACATTGCGATGCTCGAAAGCCACAACATCGATACGTCGGGATTGGTGAAGGCCGATGGCAAGACGTTCCGATGGACCGGCGAGTACATGGAAGACATCAACACGGCGGTTACGCTCGATACGCAGCTGAACGTATTTGGCGAGTTCGAGCCTGAACTGAGCGATGCGCACGCAAACGCGCCGTATCTGTTTTTGGCGAATATCGACCCAACGCTTCAGTTAAAGGTTCTCAATGCGATGGCGACCCGACCGAAAATGGTTGCCAACGACACGATGAATTTGTGGATCGATATCGCGAAGCCGGTGCTAACCGAACTGATCAGCAAGGTCGACACCCTGCTCATCAACGAAGAAGAGGCGAAGCAGCTCACCGGTGAAGACCATCTTCCCGACGCTGCTCAGGCCATTATCAAACTCGGTCCCAACTCTACGGTGATCAAACGTGGCGAGTACGGTGCAACACTGTTTGGAGATGGCTTCTCGTTTGCAGCCCCTGCCTACCCTTTGAAGAGAGTGGTAGATCCGACCGGAGCAGGCGATTCGTTTGCTGGCGGGTTCATGGGTTATCTCGCTTCTGTCGATAAAGTTAATGAAGAATCCCTACGTACTGCCGCAATAGTTGGCAGCACAATGGCATCATTCGCAGTCGAAGATTTCGGTCTTGACCGCACTAAGAATCTAACTAAATCCGATATAGACGAGCGCTTTCAGGCGTTTGTCGATATCACCCGTTTCAATCCTTTAACTTCAATCCTTTAAACTGGAGATTCGTAAAAGGGATTGAATTAAAATAATTGATCCTGAAACCCTCTGAGCTGACGGTGACGAAAGCGCCCATCGCCCGGACCAAATAAAAAACTTCCTAGTAAGCAGTGAAATTACTGCTGTACATGTCCGGAGAAATCATGGATTACGACATTAAAGACATCGGTCTTGCCGAAAAGGGCCGACTTCGCGCCGAATGGGCCGAACGAGAAATGCCCGTTCTGCGAACCATCAAAGAGCGTTTCGCTAAAGAAAAGCCTCTTGAAGGCATCAGGCTCGCAGGTTGTCTGCACATCACAGCAGAAACTGCGAACCTCGCTCACACCTTGGTAGCCGCAGGAGCCGACCTAACGCTCTGCGCTTCCAACCCACTTTCAACTCAAGACGACATTGCAGCTCACCTCGTTGAGTCTGGCATCCCGATCTTCGCTATCAAAGACGAAGACGAAAAGACCTACTTCGACCACATGGTCGCAACGGTAGATACAGCTCCGCAGATCACCATGGATGACGGCGCCGACGTTGTTGCAATGCTGCACACCGACAAGAAGCACCTCCTTAGTGGTGTACTCGGTGGAATGGAAGAAACCACTACCGGTGTTATTCGCTTGAAGGCGCTTCACGGCGAAGGCAAGCTTGCTTACCCGATCGTTGCAGTAAACGACTCGCAGACCAAGCACATGTTCGATAACCGCTACGGCACAGGCCAGAGCTCACTCGACGGAATTATCCGTGCCACCAACATGCTCATCACCGGCAAAACCGTTGTTACGGTTGGTTACGGCTGGTGTGGCAAGGGCTTCGCGATGCGAGCCAAGGGCATGGGCGCCCACACTGTTGTGTGTGAAGTCGACCCAGTAAAGGCTCTCGAAGCTGTCATGGATGGCCACTCGGTCATGAGCATGGACGAAGCGTGCAAAATCGGAGACATCTTCGTTACCGTTACTGGCGGTATGAAGGCAGTCGACGGCAAGCACTTCGAGAACATGAAAGATGGCGCAGTTGTTGCCAACTCAGGTCACTTCAATATCGAAATCAACGTTGAAGCACTTGAAGCAATGTCCGAAGCAAAACGGAGCGTTCGTGAATTCGTTGAAGAGTACACACTCGAAGACGGCCGAAAAGTATTCCTGCTTGCACAGGGTCGATTGATCAACCTCGGCGCAGCTGAAGGCCACCCGCCTTCAGTTATGGACATGAGCTTTGCTAACCAGGCACTTGCCGGTGAGTACATCATGCAGAACTACAAGAAGCTCGACCCCGGTGTGTACACGTTACCTTCGGAAGTCGATACCGACATCGCCAGCCTCAAGCTTGGCGCTATGGGAATGTCCTACGACACGCTCACTAAGGAACAGGACATCTACCTCAACAGCTGGGAAGTCGGAACTTAACCTCCCCCCAAGCTAGTTAAATAGATAAAATGACCCCGGCAATTTCGTAAAGGAATTGCCGGGGCCTTTCTACGACACAGACTATTCAAAGCAAAATATGGTCAACACAAACTACTTACTAACCTCGGAATCTGTATCCGAAGGTCATCCCGATAAGATGGCCGACCAGATTTCCGACGGGGTTCTCGACGCCCTGCTCGAGCAAGATCCTATGAGCCGTGTGGCATGCGAAACTTCGCTCACCACTGGCCTCGTGCTGGTATTCGGTGAAATCACCACCAGCGCCTATGTCGATATACAGAAAATCGTCCGTGCCACGATCAAGAAGATCGGCTACGACGATCCTGCTTACGGTTTCGATAGCGAAGGCTGTTCAGTGCTAATCGCACTCGACGAGCAGTCGACCGATATCTCTGCTGGTGTTACCGAAGCACTCGAAATTCGAGGCGAAGACGGAGCCAGTGAAGTCGGAGCCGGTGATCAGGGAATGATGATTGGCTACGCTGCCAACGAAACCCCTGAACTCATGCCGCTTCCGATTGCAATCGCTCACGGGCTGACTCGACGATTGTCGGTTGTTCGTCGCGATGGCACTATCAGTTATCTCCGCCCCGACACCAAGAGTCAGGTGACGATTGAGTACACCGAGGATCACAAGCCCGTACGAGTCGACACTATCGTCATCTCGGCGCAGCACGATCCCGATGCTACCAACGAGCAGATCGACGCAGATATTCGAAAGCACGTCATTAGCGAAGTCGTTCCAGCTGAGCTTCTTGACGATGACACCAAGTACTACATCAATCCGTCAGGTCGATTCGTAATCGGTGGTCCGGTTGGTGACGCTGGCCTGACTGGCCGAAAGATCATCGTAGACACATACGGTGGAAGTGCTCGCCATGGTGGAGGAGCTTTCTCGGGTAAGGACCCGACGAAGGTCGACCGTTCTGGCGCATACGCTGCTCGCTGGGTTGCCAAGAACCTTGTCGCAGCTGGTTTGGCCGATCGTGCAGAGGTACAGATTTCCTACGCAATTGGTGTTTCGACACCGATTTCGATTCAGGTTGATACCAAAGGCACAGGCAACAAACCTGAGAGCGAACTCGTTGAACTGGTGAAAGCCAACTTCGATCTGCGACCGCAGGCGATTATTGACCACTTCGACCTACGACGTCCGATCTACCAGCAGACAGCTGCGTATGGCCACTTCGGTCGAGATGATCTCGATTTGCCGTGGGAGAAACTCGATCGAGTTGACGCTCTAAAGAGCTAGACTTCGTACGAACATTCGAATTACCGTGGGGCAGGAACATGTGAACAAGTTTCACATCCTGCCCCATTGTCATTTAAAGGAAAGGCAACTCCAGTATGAGCGATCGCCCAAACATCAAGTTCGGCACCGACGGTTGGAGGGCGATTGTCGCCGAGGATTTCACCTTTGCGAACGTGCGAGCGTGCGCTGAAGCCGTCGCACGCAATTTGATTGCGTCGGGTCGTTCTCGTAGTGGGCTAGTTGTTGGATTCGACACACGCTACGGATCGGCAAGATTCGCCAAGGCGGTGGCCGATGTTGTGAACGGCTACGGTATCGCCACGCACACGTTCGATGTTCCCGCACCAACGCCCGCCTGCAGCTTTGCAGTAGTTGATCATGAGGCAGCAAACGGCGTGATGATCACTGCGAGCCACAATCCGCCCGAATGGAACGGATTCAAGGTGAAGTCTTCTGCTGGCGGATCTGCAACACCGGAAGAAGTGGCGAATATCGAGCTTCATCTCGCCGATGTGCTCGATGGCAAGTCATCGCATGCGGGCACCGACGTTGCGCAGGGCCAAGTATTCGATGTCATCGCTCCTTATATAGAGCAACTACATCGAGTCATAGATGCAGCACCGATCAAATCACAGCCTTTAAAGGTGGTGGTCGATGCGATGCACGGTTCGGGTACCGGCATCATTCCAAAGATGCTAGAAGGCGGTGCGATAAAGGTGACCGAGATTCGATCGGACCACAACCCGAACTTCCCGGGCATGAACCAGCCTGAACCGATCGAGCACAATTTGATTCCTCTTTCAGAGGCAGTTCGAGAACTCGGGGCCGATATAGGAATTGCTCTGGATGGCGACGCCGACCGCGTGGGCATCGTGGATGAGAACGGCAAGTACCTAACAACACTTGAAGTCTTTTCACTCCTAACCGATCACTTTATGGGCAGGCGCAAAGAAACAGGTGGGGTCGCCTGCACTATCACCATGTCATCGATGGTGGACAAGCTGTCAGCCATTTATGATGCCCCGGTTTACCGAACGCCTGTGGGGTTCAAATATGTTGGCCCAACGATGATCGACAACGATTGTTCGATGGGTGGTGAAGAAAGCGGCGGTTATGCGTTTAAGGGTCATGTGCCGGAAAGGGATGGGTCGCTTTCAGGGCTGTTATTCCTTGAGGCGATGGTTATGAGCGGCAAAAAGCCGTCGGAATTATTGGCCGATTTGCACACCCTTGTAGGACCACATACGTTCCGTCGCATCGATGTTTCCTACGAAGAATCACAACGCGTCAAACTAGCCAAAGCCGTTTCGGAAGCTTCCCCCAACACTCTGGGAGGACTGGTGCTTGAGTCAGATGACCGGCGTGATGGAGTACGGTTCAACCTCGCTGGCGGTTCATGGGCCGTGGTGCGAATGTCGGGAACCGAGCCACTGGTTCGGATTTATGCCGAGACGCCCGACGAAGCCACTCTCGAAGGCGTACTCAGCGATTTACGTTCGGTATTAGGCGTTTAGCCGCGGCTGCACGATATACAACGATGGCTATAGGGCAAGACTGATCGAACGCAGGTCGATAAATATTGTCACGTTCACAGACTGGCAATCTCGCCACAGTTCGCGACAATAGGAATTCGGTTCTACGGAATCGAAATTTTGTGCCGGGGTGGCGGAATGGTAGACGCGGCGGATTTAAAATCCTCTGTCTTAACAGACGTGTGGGTTCGAGTCCCACCCTCGGTACCAAGAGTAAATACGTTCAACTCGGGTATTTGAACAACGAAAGGCGGATTACGCCTTTACGGTCAGATGCCCGAGTTGACTACGTATTTGACTACAACCAGCAGATACTCCGTTCTATATGCCAAGAGCCAAAGCGACTGTTTCCGTTGTTCTCTTATTAGCTTCCGGCAGTGCATGTGCGTACAACGCAAGCGTTATCGCAACACTTGCGTGCCCTGCCCATTGAGAAACATCCGCAATAGGTGCACCCTGCGCCAGTGCATGAGATATAGCGGTGTGCCTGAGATCATGGACCCTTGTAGAGGTCGGCAAACCAGCCGTTCGTAGGATTGGTTCCAGGTGCCTCCGCTTGAGACTCGAAACGATTAGAGGCCTGCCGTCATTGCGTGCAAACACAAAGCCGTGGTCTACGTGTTTTTCTTCAGATGCGATGATCCGCTCATTATCTCTTTTCCTGTGAGATACGAGCTCATTAACGAGAGACTTCGTCAGACCAATCTTGCGCCGGCTACGAACACTCTTAGGTGCATCTAATGACCACGCTCCACCCTTCAGGTCGCGCAAAGAATGGTTAACCGTGAGCGAATGATCATCGAAGTCAATGTCTGACCACCTGAGAGCCGCCAACTCACCTGCACGCAAAGCCGTACCAAGAGCGATTCGCCAAAGCGCACGAAATGATGTTTCATCAGCCGCAATCCTCAATCGATCTACCTCTGGGCGATCAAGAATACTCATCTCGGTATGAACTACTTTTGGCGGCTTGGCTAAGGACACAACGTTGCGTGAGACGTAATCCCACCTAAGAGCATCCTGCATCATCGTGCGTGCTGCTACATGAACATGCCTAACTGTATTGGCAGCAAGGCCTTTGATTAGTAGCTCCGAATATAACGTGGTGAAGTCGGTCGGCACGATTTGCTGAAGCCTGCGCTTACCTAAAGTTGGCCTTACGTGAATACGAATGAGTTGCTCATATCTTTCGTAGGTTCGAGTGCTTACATTCGCACGTTTGTACGATAGCCACTCATCCGAATAGTTGTCGAGAATCCGATCGGCACCAGCGATCAGACCGCTATCGCGAGCGTCCTCAAGCCGCTTTTTCTTCGCCATAGCTTCGCCCTGAGTCTTGCCATAGACGAATTTTCTCTTGCCGAGAGCTAGGGTTACAACACCCGCCCAGCGGCCGTCGCCCCGTAAGTACACGGTTCCCTCGCCTGATGCACGTCGTTTTTTAGCGCCCCTCATCTGACAACTCCATTTCCATGGCCTGTTGAATATTAACTGCTCTGCCGTACGTCTCTTCGTGAGCGAATGACTCGTAGAGCTGATCCCATTGATCATTTTCAACGAACTTATATATTTCGATGACTCGCGCTTTCGCATCGTCAAATGTCGACATTAAGTCCAACTCTTTCCGTATAAAAGCGCGAATGGCCAATTGCACTGCGTCTCGCTTGCCTGCATGATCGAAACGTTCCAGTTCGCAGTCCGCTAACCACTCAACCGGATCTGTTCCCGATCTCGAATCTTGATCCTCGTAACCTTTTTGAATCGACTCGACTGTCAAATTTATGGCCTGCTCAGTTAGTTCGGTTGAGGCTGCGAGGAACATTTGATACGCGGGAAGGATTCTGCCTGGCCTATGGTCGAGTGCCATCTGCGCATCAAGTAATTCCGAGTTCATTGGTTCGTTGAGGACAATAGCTGCTCGCTCAGCATCGGCATACCGTCCCGCTCGGGAATAAAGGTGACCCAAAACCCGGTCCTCAGTGTGTCCAAAGATCTCATAAAGTCGCGAAATCCATACAGCGTGCCGCGTCGATAAGCCAAGGTTCCGTGTCAGTGCGTAGCCGTACACGTCGTTGATTACGCGCAGGCTATTTGCGTCTAGTTTTGTTCCAAAGATCTCCAGTCGCTGAACAACGCCCATGCTCCATGGCCCATCCATCCAAGGGTTATCGACTGAAGACTCTCGAATCTCTTTTATGTGGCTGCTGATCGTTGAATCAGCCGGTACACCGAACGGATGCGGGCCTGTCTTGGCGTTGATGAAATCTATTACGTCCTGATGGATGTATTTCTCCGGCATCTGCCTTAGCACAGCAGTGATGATGCCGATCCAATAATGTTTCGATTTGGTTGTTTGTCCTCGACCAGGCATGAAAGTATTTGTTCCAGATTTTCAGATTATAAGTAGATTGATATTCAGATGACACTCTTATCATATCTGGATATTGTAACAGCACGGTTTCATTGCCGTCCATCGACTACGTGATGAATGACGAACTCGAAGCCACACGAATTACTAAAGGAGATTCCGTTGACAACTCAACTATTACTAAAAGTGGAAGAGGCGGCGATCCGTCTAGGTCTGGGCAGAACCATCGTCTGGGGACTGGTGTCTTCCGGCGAACTTGAGTCGGTGACGATAGGCCGTTCTAGACGTGTGCCAGTAGAGGCGCTTGATGCATATGTAGAGCGACTACGAACCGGAGAGTAGATCAATGAGCAACCTTGATCGCCTATCCCTCGAAATAGAGGCGGTAATACAAACCCGCGAACCCAGACAATTGGGTCAGGAGACACAATTCCTGTGCCCGTCTCATAACGACCACAACCCATCTGCTCGCTGGAACATCGATAAACAGGTCTGGCACTGTGACGCTTGCGGCGAGGGTGGCGGAGCAAAACACCTAGCTTTGGCTCTTGGCATCGAAATTCTTCAGAACGGGAGGGGGGAGGGGGATCGCACCTCTAACGAATCGAGTGCACCCTCGCACGAATCGGGCCTGACCCTACAGGAGTACGCCGACGCAAAAAATCTACCGATCAACTTCCTTAAAGATGTGGGTGTCGCAGAAATTCCAAACTATAACGGTGGTCCGGCAGTCAAGATGGTCTACGACGTACCAGACAGCGATAGCGAAGTTGTTCGCTTTCGGATTGCCCTAGACGGTCGATCAAAGTTCAAGTGGCGAAAGCACTCGAAACCGATCCCCTACGGCCTCACCTCTCGAAGGATCGCTGAAGCAAGGCAAGCCGGTTACTTAGTCATAGTTGAGGGTGAAAGTGATGCACAAACCTGCTGGTTCCACAACGTTCCAGCTATAGGCATTCCGGGAGCATCACAGTACAAGAGTCTGCTAAATCGTTACGGCGTCTACCTTGCTGGCGTAGAACGATTGATAGTCCTCGTTGAACCTGATTCAGGGGGCGAGACTGTTCTGAAGCAAGTAGGTGCAACGACGCTGAAGGAAAGAATATGGACATTCGATCTTGGCGAGTACAAAGACATCTCAGCTCTTCATCTTGCTCAACTTGAAAACTTTTCAGGGCTGCTACGCGAATCTCTTGATCGCGCCACTCTATGGACCGACTTCGAGGCGCGGGCAAAACATCAGAGGCGCAAGGAGCTGTGGAGCGAATGTCGAGAACTCGCCGAAACTCCCGACATCCTTGATCGTGTTGTTGATTTGGTTGGTGAACTAGGTGTCACTGGTGAGACCAGTAATATTCGCCTGCTCTATCTGGTACTCACATCTAGGCTACTGCCCAAGATAGTCAACGCCGTTATCAAAGGACCATCTTCAGGCGGAAAATCGTTCATCCTGTCGAAAGTACTGGAGCTATTCCCAGATTCTGCAACCTACGAGTTGTCAGGATTCTCAGAGCGTGTTCTTGCTTACGGTGATGAAGACCTATCCCACCGATTCTTGGTGTTGTACGAAGCCGGAGGAATTACCCACGACTTCTCTGAATATCTGCTGCGTTCACTTCTGTCAGAAGGCAAAATACGGTACGAGTTCGTTGAGAAGACCAGTGAGGGTTTGCAACCCCGCGTAATTGAAAGGTCTGGGCCGTGTGGCTTTATCACGACAACGACAGCGACGTCACTTCACCCGGAAAATGAAACCCGGCTCCTGACACTGAACGTGTCGGACTCCCCCCAGCACACTCGGCAGGTTCTCCTAAGGGAAGCTGAAGGGCAAGGGAAGACACCGAATCTCAAATCCTTCATCGCATTTCAGCAGTGGCTCGAAAACGGTGAGTGTGATGTCGCAATCCCGTTCTCTACGACCCTCGCAAAATCAATACCTGATCAAGCATTGGGAGTTGTAAGAATTCGCCGTGACTTTCCTTCGGTGCTCAATTTGATTCGTGCCGCTGCGATCATGCACCAAGAGTCACGCAAGAAGCTGGATGGTGTCATTCAAGCCTGTCGTTGCGACTACGAAATAGTGCGCAATCTCGTTCAGGACGTAATTTCACATGGACTTGAGGTAAGCGTGTCTGCATCGATTCGCGAAACCGTTGAGGCAGTCGCTGATCTTGAAACAAAGAGTGGGTCTTCGGTAACGAATCGCGCTCTGGGTAACGCACTGCGTATAGGCAGCAACGCAGCAAGCAGACGCACCAGAGTGGCATCCAGCATCGGATATCTCAAGGACGGTGGGACATCGAGACCGAAACGTTACTCGGTCGGTGAACCGATGCCGTCAGAAGTCGAAGTATTTCCGGATGCTGACACTCTAGGGCTAGTGTGCGACTGTGCAGTGAAATCGAAGGGCATCAACACCCCCCCCCCTCCCTCGAGAAATCGATTCTGATGGCTGGGCGGTGATTTGATGACAGACCATATCGCTGAATTGATCCGGCATATACGAGCAACAGGAGCCGATGTACAAGTTCGCGGCGACAAAGTTGCCATCAAGCCACTGAACAATATTCCTAAGAACGTTGTGACCGCGTTGATCCGTAACAAAGGAGCCCTGATAGCGCATCTTCTTTCGGAGCGATCACACGACCGAACCCTGCTCGACCATGGGGTCGAAATAGAAATGCTTCGCCGCAGCGAAGAGCGTATCCAAACCGAAGGTCACGTCCTCATCTGGAGCACTCTACTTGGCGAACCAGTCTACTTTTGTAGGGACGAACTGGCGGCTGATAACGCGCCCAGGGGGATTGTCGCCTATACGCTGCATGAGCTTGAAACTCTGTTCGGAGAGCCAGAGTCGTCGCCATCAGCCGCCAGTTTTCAAATGATCCATCAGGTGAAGAAGTATGGCGGGAGAATCATCGATGACCAATAGCCGCCACGAAGACTCATATCAGGGCAGATCACCTGTCGGTCGTCCTCGTAGTTTGCCGCCAGAGGCTCTGAGGCGAGTTTTACTACACGAACAATCCGGTATGTCGTACCAACAGATAGCTACCGAATTACGCAACACCTTAGGCATCGATGTGAGTCGGTGGACCGTCAGGCGAGCGGTGCTGGGAATGTCGCCTTATGAAGTGTACTGAGCGCAGACCATATGAGAAAGCTGAGCTAACTAAGTGAAGCGTTTGGTGCGCTCTGCACCTTCATCATTCCCTAACTCTCTCTCTCTCTCATTCTGTTTTTTAAAAGGCGTACCATGCCAATCGCTGATGCTATTTTGTCCAGCATACATCATCAATGTATAGGGTCGAATTGTGTAACAAATTCGATAAAACGAAATTCGTGTTTGACCACATAATTATGTGGTCGTCGCGGCGGTGGCTAATCGCCATAATGTCGATGTTGCTTCTCTCAGTTTTTGTGAGCAACGTCCAAGGTACGTGGGTTTATGCCACAACGTTCAGTGCTAATGCGCATTCGGGGACAGTAGCGATTGCACCTCCGACCGTAACTTGCGGGAACGGTTCGCAGCAAGTCGGTTTCCTTGACGCGAGTGGTGCGTCTCTCGGCGCTATAAATCTCGACGATGTTGACGATACGGTCGATATTCAGGTTTGCGTCGACGGGATGACGCTCGGTGGAGCCGACACTGCGCAGATCGTGATCGAGCACGACGATTCGGTCCTTGAACTAATCAACCCCACTTGCGAAGGATTGCTTGGGAACGGGTTTGTATCGCCTTCGACGAAGCGGACTGCTGACGACCAAGCTTCGGCGTTCATTTGCTCCAAACCCGGTGGTGTTTCCGGCTCCGAGGGAGCAGTACTCAAATTGACGGCCCGTAGGACCGGAGCTGGCACGGATACGTTGGCATTCCGCACTTCCGGGACGCTAACAACGGCGTTTTATGAATCGGGCGTGCTGATACCGGTGAGCGGATTCGATTCAATAGTTGTCCAACAGCAAAACCCGCCTGCTACTCCCACATCAGTCCCGGTGTTCGTTCCTTCATTTAATCCGCCAACAGCGACACCAGTGCCAACTGTTGCGGCTGGACCTGCCGCCCCTCCACTGAGTTTTGAAGCGCCGACCGAGCCGACTGATTTTGTGGGGACGCCCGGTTTACGGTTGGTGACATTGACTTGGGCAGCGCCGGAAGAATCGAGCAACAGATCTATCGACGATTACACGATTCAGAACTTGCGAACGGGTGAGATAGTCCGCCTTAGAGGGGAGGTTTTGACCTACACGTTTACTGGTCTCGATCCGAGCAGTTCCTATCACTTCACCATCAAGGCGTCTACCGGATTGGGTGTCGGACCTGGGACTGGTGTCGGGCCTATCGTTCCGTGGGATTTGCCGGGCGTTCCGACGAATGCGGAAAGTGTGATCGGCAGTGACGGTAAGTCCGCGAGCGTAACGTGGGGTGCGCCTGAATCTGATGGTGGGACGCCGATAACGGGATATGTGGTTATCGCCTCTTCTGGGACTTCTGTGGAGAGTCGTGAGGTTTCGGTTGTTGGAACTTCAGTTGAATTTGAAGACTTGCTTGTTCCTGGGAGTAGCTTCGAGCTAGCCGTTCATGCCAAAACTCTTGCTGGATTGGGAACGGCTGCGAGTGCTGGTTCGGTGTCGCGTGTGGCAGAGTCGGTGCAGATCGTGACATTGCCGACGGTGACGATAGTCCCCACAGAGACGCCACTCCCACCGCCTGAGTCGACGACAGGACCGGTTTCTTCGGGTTCTAAATCAGGGTCGATTAGTGTTTTTGGCGACGAGAAATCAGCGCTTGAAAGTGCTTTGGAGGCTGCGACTGGAAGCCAATTGAGCGTCGGTGAAGTGGTTGTTAAATCGACTGGAAATGCCAGCGGATTTGGATTGGTTATACCAGTCGATGGGCTGTCGGCGACTGACGATATTCAAGGCGTGTTGAGTTTGCTGATTGGACAATTGACTCTTGAAGTTATCGACGGAATCGGTACGGCAGAAGTTCGTTTTTCAGATGAGTTGGTGATCGTTGGTGGTGCTTCTATTTCGACTAGCGATGGCGGGCTGGGCATTCAAGTCAGTAATCCTGTACTTCAGTATTCGCCGGTGACGGTTGATGACGGATCGTTCGCTGGGTCATCGAACTCGATTGATGACGTTGCTGTTTCGTTCGCTGTCGGAGCCGATTTACTTCCAGACGAGGTGAGCCTGACTACGACTTATTCGGCTGATGCTGCTCAGCTTGCGGCATCGACTGGAACTACGTTCGCTTTGGAGGGTGACGATGAGCTTGCTTATTTCGTGTCCGTTGAAAAATCGGGCATTACGCAGGACGATCTTGGTGATAACTCGGTGACGATGAACGTATCGCTGGCATGGCTCGACTCGATGGTCGCCGCTGGCAAAGAGATCGCTATTACGAAGGTTTCTGATTCAGGCGAGGTGTTTACTGAGTCGGCGCAGTACGAGCGACTTGCCGACATCGCTGTATGCACTGTTACGTTTGCCGGAGCGGCCGGTGGCTTCTCGCTGTTTGTGATTTATGGATCTGTGAACACTAAAACGCAGCCCGAACCACAGACGTTGTCTAACCAGGTGCCTAACCCAACATCTACGCCCGTTCCACCGACCTCCACGGTTGTGGCTGAGCAAACGCCGGTTTCCTCCGTGACCCCGGAAGTTGCACCTTCGCCAGCAGCTGAATCAGTTGGGGATATCGAACCCACCAGATCTGGTTCTCTCGGTGACGGGGAGGTTGGTGGTAGTGGTCCAAACGTGGCGGTAATCGTCGCGATTGGTCTTGTGGTTGTTGCGGCTGGTGGAGTTGTTATTTCGGCCTACAACAGAAGATCCAATGTGTCCACAGTGGGTTTATTTGTTATCGCCACCTCGGCTGGTTTGTTGGTCCTTTTAGCCGGGAATGTGAGTGTGGCTCAAGCTGATGGAGAGCCCGACCTCCCCTATCCAGACATTCGGCGACTCAATCCGGTGCTACTCGGCGACTCGGACAAGTTAGATTTCCGATACCGAAACGTCGGTTCAGGCGTTCGGGCGCTGTCAGAGGCTTACAGAGCAGGGGTTCTGGATGAACGGCCTGAGTTCGCAGAGATGACTAAGCTGGAGGCAATCGACCCAAGTATCGACGTGTCGATATGGTTTGCTTCAGCAGCTGACGTGAATCTTGAATTGATCGGCCAAACCGCTACCGTGCTTAACCACGTTGGCGATGTGGTTGAGGCACGGGTACCGATCAGGTTCGCGCACCAACTCTCATACATGCCCGGCGTATTGAGAGTCGACCGCATCGTGCCACCGTTTTTGAGCGCTATCACATCTGAAGGCGCAGCCGTCCACGGCTCACCAGCATGGAACACGGTCGGACTCGACGGAACCGGAATCAAGGTCGGAATCATTGACGTGGGATTCCAGGGCTGGAGCGCTATATCGCCTTCTGAACTACCAACCCCCGCCGGGGTTCGGTGTTACACAAGCGCTGGAAACTTCACGAGCGACCTCTCTGACTGCGAGAATGGCGAGGTGCATGGGACCGCTGTGGCAGAGGCGGTGAGCGATATTGCTCCTGCGGTAATTTTTTATATTGCGAACCCGATCTCTAAACTCGATCTGGCAAATACTGAAGTTTGGCTTGCGTCACAAGGAGTAACAATCATCAACTTTTCGGCCGAAATGCCCTGGGATGGTCCGGGGGACGGTACTTCTCCATCCTCTGACTCTCCCTTGAAATCTGTCGACCAGGCCGTGAGAGACGGAATCCTCTGGGTGAACGCTGCCGGAAACTCGGCTCAAGATCACTGGTATGGCACCTATGCCGATACAGACTCCAACGGATTCCTGAATCTTTCGGGATCACTTCAGTACCAAACCGTTCAACGCTTCAAGGCGAATGAATTTATTCAACTGCGGTGGGAAGACACTTGGGGAGGGGCCACGTCGGATTTGAAGTTGTATCTGACAGACTCTAGTAATCTTATTGTGACCTCAGCCGACACGGCTCAAGCGGGTGGTGCGAGTGACAATCCTTATGAATTTATCGAAGCCAATGTGTATTCGACCGACCGTATCTGGGTTGAGCATGTATCAGGGCCAGCCCCGGATTGGATCGAACTTCGGGTCTTCCTAGGTAGTGGTTTTTCCGATCCGGTAGCGGCGGGAAGCATTGGGAATCCAGCCTCATCACCGAACGCAGGCATGCTTGCCGTTGGTGCTGCTGCTTGGTCTTCCACATCGACGATCGAAGATTTCAGTTCGCAAGGCCCGACCACCGACGGTCGCACAAAACCGGATATTGTCGGTGCGGACCGAGGAGAGTCACAGGCATACCTAACATCTACAGGAAATGGTGACTTCCCCGGCACCAGCCAAGCGTCCCCTCACGTTGCCGGACTCGCCGCGTTGATCCTCCAACGATTCCCGACGATGACACCAACCGAACTGGCTACGTACCTGAAGACCAACGCGGATGACCGCGGAACCGCTGGTCCTGACAACACCTGGGGTTACGGTTTCGCCGGATTAACCGCACCAACCGCTCCAACAGCTGTAGCCGATTCGTACTCGGTCGATGAAGACGCCGTCTTGTCAGTGCCGGCACCGGGCGTGCTTACGAACGACTCGGATGACGCAGATGCTTTTACCCCATCGCTCGTCGCGACGGCAACGGACGGCTCGGTAACTCTCAACTCCGATGGATCGTTCGCATATACCCCCGATGCGAATTTCAACGGCTCTGACTCGTTCACCTACAAAGATTCTGATCTCTGGCAAACGTCCTCAACGGTGAGTGTGGGGATCGTTGTCAGTCCGATCGCTGACGTGAGCGGAACGTCAACGTCGCAGGGTGTTTCGGCCCCGGGCGATGTAAGCATGAGCCTGACTGGAACGGGCAGCTCCACTGGAACTTCGAACCTGGTAGTCGGTTCGGACGGTGCATTCAAGAAGCACCTGGCAACCGACACGTTCACATTCACGACGTCAGCTGATGGATACGTCACAAGGACAAAGACATCTCAATCGGTTACTACTGCCGATTTATCCCTCGGAGCGACGCAACTCCGTGCCGGTGATGCCGATGGCGACGGTGATGTCGACAGTGCTGACGCGACGGTACTGCTGGCAGCATTTGTCGCTGGACTACCAGACCCGGCCAATCGAGTAGACGGATCAGGTAATACCGTTGACCTGAACGCCGATGGTTTCGTAAACGCGATCGATCTGTCGCTGTGGGCGTCTAACTTCAATCTTGCTGGCCCGATGTCGTGGGACACCACTCCGACCACCCCGCCGCTGGCAATTGCGGGCTCCTACTGGGTATACCAGGATACTCAGCTGTCGATTTCTGGGATAGGCGTACTTGGAAATGACCACGATCAAGAAAACGATTCACTGACCGCCACGGTGGTCGATGGCCCGGAACATGGCAGCTTGGCACTCAACTCGAACGGTTCATTTACTTACGATCCCGTCGCCAATTACATCGGTGTTGATTCATTCACCTATACGGCGGCAGATTCCCAGACCACTAGCATCAAAACGACGGTGGTCATAGACGTGCGAACAGCGCCAGTACCAACAGCGTCACCAACGCCAGGCACAACAGTTGGCACGACCGTGGGCGGTTGATCCTTTCATCTTGCTAACACTGCTCATCGCAACGTCTAGCTGCCGCTCAGCCTACCCACATGCGCCCGAACGTAACGCACCCGTGCACGTGTACGCGTGAGCCATTTCAGCACCGTCACCCCCACATCCCTATATGAGAAGGGGGCAGGCAGGTCTATCGGCGGTCTCTCTCGCTCATACACACGCCCGCGCGAAGACAATGCGACTGAATGCTCATTTAGGCTGCTAACCAGTTCAATACTGACGATGTTGGGTTGTTCGATAGTTCGCCCCCTTACCCACGGCCGGCACTGCACGAAACCGCAGCTGATGACGTCCTGGAGGTGTAATAAATTTGAATGCCGACACTATCATCCGACAGCTAGCAGAACTTGGCGTTTCGATTGCGTACAACGGTCAAATGCTGACACTCAGGCCGGGTTCGAGCGTCCCGGAACACTTGCAAGATGAAATAAGACTGCACAAGACCGATCTGCTCAGCCGCCTCGCCCTGCGCCGACCATTGGATTCCGAACTAAGTGACATCATTCGTCTCGTGCGAGAGCGTGGTTACGTACTTCTCTGGTCGAATGTTCTGGAGGATGCCGTGGCTTTCATCCAGAATGACTTCGACCCAACAGGTTTGCCTCCTGGATTCACCGCATACACCGTCGATGAGTTGTCTTTGCTCTTTGCTGACACCTCCCTTTCGGGAGACTCACTCCGCCTGATTCATGTTGCCAAGAAGCGCGGAGGAACGATCACAGATGTTAGTTAGAGATTCTGACTCCGAGCAACCCATCGTCTCCGGGAGTGGCGGTCGCCCCCGAGCTATCCCAATGCGGCTTATTCCTGAGCTTTTGCAACGCCATGACAGGGGCGAAGGTTACAGAATGCTCTCACGGTGGTTGAAGCGTTGCGGAATCGACGCTAGCCCCGCTGCGTGTCGGCGTGCTGCATTAGGGATGCCACCCTACACGGAGGATTACGGATAGAGGCGGGTCTCATGTCGTAACCACATATTCTTTCCACCCTGACACACATACCCGCGAATAACGCCCCCGCTCCACCTATGCGTGAGGAGCGTTAGCAGCATCCAGAGTGACTCGACCTGAGCTGAAACAAGCCGTCGGACTAACATAACGAGTGGTACAGGTTATGGGGGCAGGTCAATGGACAGAAGCTCAATTGATGAGAAAAAAACTTTACGAGTACTGGATAACGGAAATGGTTGATAAGGGGCTTGGCAGGGAATTTGTAGAAGAATTCTCCAAAGATCTAGATGAGTTAGGTGCTATCACAAATTTTGGAAAATAGTCGCTAAGCCTCAGCACCCTGACACCCACCAATAGATTTGTTAATGTGCGTGGCGAGTATCGGCGACGCTTTGTTGCACTAATTGTTTTTCACGAACGATATGCTAGGCCACACATCGGTCTGGGGTGCATACCCGCTTCCACTGCCGGACGGCCCAAGAAGGTCACCAGCGGTGACATAAATGTCAACTCCATCAGTAACCATTTTTTCCTTACTGAAAAAGGACAATTGATCATTAGGATCCAATACTCCTAAAGCGAACGAAATTTCTCCGGTTGATTCAATGTAATCCGTGATTTCTACTGACAAGGAGGAGGATGCATCAATCGTGGAAATGCTCTGTAAGGCTGTCAATAAACTGTGATCTAATAAACCTAAATTATTTGAATCTAACTTCTCTCCCCAACCCTGATAATTGTATTTATATAACATAATTTGACCATTTGATGAGTTTATAGTTTCTGGGGTTAAGTTCAGAAAAACCTGGTAGTCAGAGTTAATAGAAGATGGGATATCAAATCTCATGAAAGACAAAACCCCATCCGACAAACTCAGACTTTTATTATGGTTTGGAATGAGTTTTTCATCATCGGCATCAACATCAACAGACCTATCATTTAATGGGTGAATTTTATTAGCTACCGTGAAGCTCCATATTTGGCTGCTAACCTCACCAACTTCGACCGACCAAGTATAAGTTTGGCCTGGCAGAAACGTTTCAAAAACCACATTATTTGGATAAGTCAAAGAGACGGTCTTATTTAGTCCTGGACCATTTATTGTGACTTCAGCTGTAATACCTGAATAATCTGTTTTCCAGGGGTAATTAAATGCCAGACCATATTCCATAGGAACATCAACTGCCCCATTCCCGGGAATAGGGACAGTAGGATAATAATGCCTATATCCTGGAATCCAGTAGACCGAATCTCCGTATTCATATGCACCTATATCGGGAGCATCGCCTAAAAATGCTCTATGTTGCCCACTATATGATGGCGGGTGATTAGGGGCTTTCGTTGGATCAATATCCTGGCCATCATTAATCCCTGGAATTGCTATGCCTCCGTCTATTAATGGTGACCCTTTTCTAGGTCTAAAATCATAACCTTGAACACCTTCTGTAAATGGATTTAATCCAAACTGGGATTGCAAGGATGCATCGGATCTTTCTCGGTTTTCAACCCATGGATCTTGAAGTTCAAAATGTGGATAGGTGAAAGGTGCAATTTTATCTTCATCCAATGCCCTTCCGTACCAAATGCCCGACTGATTGAGTAGGAATTCATTGCTAATATTTTCTGCGATAGCTACGCTATTCCCTGCAGTAACATTTGGGTCACCGGCATCTGGCATATTTGCCGATAAGATCTTTTCTGCTACTGAATTAAGTAGGCGAGAATTCAAATTGCCTGCCAGCGTTTCAGAGTTAACCCCATCGTTATTCCCCCAGTCATCTCCGCAGTACTTGTTTCGGGGCATGGAAATATCATTTTGATTGGTGTCATAAGCCAGTAAATGGAATGCTCTATGCCTGTCCCCTTTTAACCTAAAGCCTCTCTTGTTTCCTGCTGAGACCACATTATGGATAACGGCGTCAGTTCCCCCGCATTTGCTATCAAGTCTCATTCCGTTGCGATTGGTATTTAAAAGCCAACTATATCGAGTTGTTGAGTTTCTTACATTACCTACGGTTCTTTGGATACCACTCCCATCAATGTTGATATATTGATTTTGGATTCTCGCATACTCAACCAGTGATTCTAATCCTGGTTGAATTCCACCTGTGTGATTTTGATCCATAGTCACATAACGAAAAGTACTTCCTCCCATAACACTTGTATCGTCGTACCATTTATTTCCTCCTGTGAAATTATCTGACGCACCAGGAGCCCACACTGTATTTTTAAACCAATCGTTATATTGGAATAAAACATTCTCTGCTAATGGATTCATTGAGGCTCTGAAACCAAGTGCAAATGCATCATTTATATATTGAAAGATAGAATTTTTGATGGTGTTATTTGTTCCAGCTTTAATGATATTTCCTCGACTCCAGTCAGGGTCCCATCCGGGGCTCAAATAACTCATTCCCGCTTCCCAGCTATGTGAAAATTTCGAATCTTCTATGAGAATAAAACTACTCTCAATAAAATTGAAGGATCCTGCGAAAAAATGTATGTTTTTAAATTCCAGATTATCCGAAAATATAAAATGCATAAGTTTTGTACGAACCCTTACTCGCACATTTGTTGAATTCGGAATCTTGTCACCAGGAATTAGATATAACT
>Ga0209089_10001670_pt1 | contig 20299 bp, 22 predicted proteins | sample ArcticOcean_MG_C_FD_187431 | JGI IMG/M metagenome (GOLD analysis project Ga0209089, IMG submission 187431) | Marine microbial communities from western Arctic Ocean - ArcticOcean_MG_CB2_150 (SPAdes) (version 2) | ecosystem: Environmental > Aquatic > Marine > Oceanic | place: Arctic Ocean: Canada... | reverse complement strand
GTGAGACATAAGAAACAGTGCATGCCGATGTTTCGTCCGAAGGACTTGGCAGACACAGTCGGTGTGAGCGTGGACGATCGGGTGTCGCGAATCATTGAAGAATTCGCAGCCGATGGTGAGGTTGAGTTGCGTTCAAGGCTCGCTAGGCCGCTAGCGGTTGAGACCGTCACCGAAATTCTTGGCCTACCGCTCGAGGACGTGCCCAGCATCGCCGGTTGGTACGACGACTTCGCCGGCGCTCTCGCGAACTTCGCCCGAGATCCCGAGGTCCGACTGCGAGGGCGTGTATCGTCCGGGCAGTTTGCTACGCTCGTGCGGTCCGTGCTTGAATCGCTCGACGATACCCCGCCCGACTCACTGATTAGGCGTCTCGCCTTTTGGGATGATCGACTAACCGATGATGAGATCGTCTCAAATTCCTTGATTATCATGTTCGGGGGCATCGAGACTACGGAAGCGCAATTGTGCAACGCCCTGTGGAGTGTGCTTTCGCACCCCGAAGTCGTGGCCGACCTGCAGGCGGACGGAGCGCTGATCGATGCGGCTATCGAAGAGTCCGTGCGGTGGCAGCCGTCGGTCCAATCGTGCACGAGACACGTGACACGCGATGTGCTGTTACGCGGGGTTTCCATCCAGGTGGGGGATGTCGTGCAGTGCATGCTGGGAGCAGCGAACCGTGATCCGGAGCGGTTCGTGGAGCCAGATACATTTGACGTACATCGTGGAGACGTATCCGCTCATGTGGGCTTCGGAACTGGTCGGCACTTTTGTCTAGGTGCCCCACTGGCCCGATTCGAGATGCGGACGGCCATCGCCGCTCTGCTTGAGCGCTTTCCGAGTATTGCACTCGACGAGGCTCGACCCTCCATCCTGGCCGGATACGAATTCCGGAAGCCTACCGAGCTGTGGCTAAAATGGGATGACGGCCGAGGGTCGGTTCCGATCAGGTGCTTCCATCCATGTCAATTAGGAGAGACCGATGAGTAGGACTTCGAGATCTATGCTTCGTCTTGTCATCGTGGGCTGTCTGTTCTCCACTCTGCCAGCTTGTGCGCAGTCTCAGGCCCCCGTGTGGGGTGGGGAACTGGTTGAACGGATCGACTCCCTCGCTGAAGCGACGCTCCGCGACGGGCCGGTCGCTGGCTTGACCATCGGGGTGAAGCGCGGCGGTGACCTGCTCATGGTGAAGGGCTACGGCGTCGCAGACATCGAGAATAGCGTGCCGATGACCGCGGGGACCGTGTACCGGATCGGTTCTCTCACGAAGCAGTTCACCGCTGCGGCGGTCATGCAGTTGGTCGAGGCGGGTCAGATTGCTATCGACGATCCGCTGACGCTGCACTTGCCGGACTATCCCACCCAAGGCCATGAGGTGAGCATTCGCCACCTGCTCGGTCATACGTCCGGAATCAAGAGCTACACGAGCCTCGGAGATGTCTTCTGGCGGAAGGCTGGCCTCTTGGACCTCTCCCATACCGAGATGCTCGCCCTATTCAAGGACGAGCCCTTCGACTTCGCCCCGGGTGAGGAGTACCGGTACAACAACTCAGGGTACTATCTGCTCGGTATGATCATCGAGGAGGTGAGTGGGGAGTCCTACGACGACTACCTCGACGCTCACCTCTTCGGCCCGCTGGGTTTGTCGCGTTCGTCCTATTGCCATGAGGCCCAGATCATCCCCGGTAGGGCGGAGGGCTATGAGCAGGGAGGGGACGGGCTTCTCAACGACGGGAGCATCTCTATGAACACGCCGGGAGCAGCAGGTGCGCTGTGCTCCACCGTGCCGGACCTACTGTCGTGGACCATGGCGCTGCGGAGCGGGCGGGTGGTATCTGAGGCCAGCTACCAGGCCATGACCACCTCAGGTCAGTTGAATAATGGCTCAGCCACCGGGTACGGTTTCGCTCTAGGAGTCGACGCTCTCGAGGAGCACTCCAGGGTGGCCCACACCGGCGGCATCAACGGTTTCAGCACCGTGATGGCACACTACCCAGAGTCTGATCTCGACATCGTGGTCCTATCCAACACAAGTAGTGGAGTTCCCGGGAAGATTGAGCGCAGGATCGCACGGTGGGCGCTGGGACTAGCGGTTGCAAACTGACGCAGAATTCCAAAGCCTTTAGATGGCACTCCCTTGGGAGCGTGCCGCCTGAGCGTCCTTCACAGGCTGTCGCACTTGTGGCTGGACACCTACCGAATGGACGCCGCCAATAGCTCCCGGATACCCATAGCCTCAGCGACGAGCGCCGCGTTCTCGGACACAGCGGCTCCCGTGTTTAGGCGAATGTTCCAGATGTGACCCCGATAGGTCCTGGACCGCATGAGGAAGTCGGCCACGCTGCTCCAGGATTCTATCGCACCGTCGGCCCTTGGATACTCTGCGTTCTCGGCGAACCATGGCAACAGCACGTTGTTGATGTAGCCGCGGGTATTATCCTCGGTATTGTTATGGTCGAGAAGGCTCCGCGGCCACGCCGCGAGAGCCGATCGGAGTTTGACTTGGCCTACATCAGCTAGTCTTCCGGATCCGAGCGCGCTTGCGAGGACCCCTCCCGGTGGATCGGTAGTGGTCCTCCTGTGAGCGGCCTCCACGAGAACCCAAACGGAGTCAGGCTCAGGGAATGGCGGACCCTCCTCCATGATCTGAATTAGCTGGTCGGCGGCGCGCTGCCTGTTGACGTGAACCGTCCCGGCTCGACCCAACTCCTCGCCGGCGGCCTCGAACTCTGCCTCAAGCGCTTGAAGAAGTTCAAGCTGCTCGGACTTGGCCTGCTTCCCTGCCCACCAGGCCTCGATACCGAAGGCGAACAGGATCGACGCTACGATGACCGCGCCCTCCACGAAGACGCGCGCCCAAGGCACTTGCTTGAATGGCTGTCCCACCGCGCGCCCTCTCGTAGAGTCAAGTGATCTTGTCGCGACGCGAAGGTCTCAGACGTTATGGCGGGGTGCAAGCGACCGGAGTGCCGCCGAACAAGAAATTGCTGCTGTCGCGGGAAAGCGTAGAGGGTTCCGGGTCACTCGGCTTGCACCTCGCGATCCGTGGGAAGCCTTGTAGTCGCGCAGCAGATTTCCGCAGTCGTTAAGCAGCTTCTCACATCCTAAATAGGTCGGCTACGGTCGCCTGACCGTGGACTGACCTATTTGCCGGAACAGGCCAGCGGAGATGCGCCTAAGCGTCGGTAATGTCGTAATATCGGATGCTCGGTGGTCCCGAGCACGCGGCAACCAACTGATCGAGTACGCCGGTCTCTTGACGCCATCCCAGGTAGTTCTCGAACGCGGCCTTCGTTTCCCACCGCTCGACGACGACGAGATTGTCCTTGTCATCCTGGTTCTGGTGGACCACGCCGTCGAGGAATCCGTCAAACGCCCGAGTGTCTGGAAGAATCGCCCTAAATGTTGCGACGAGTTCGTCGCCCGTGCCCTCGTTGGCCTGCACCTCGATTAGGACCATCACTGCCATTGAATCTTCCTCCATTATTTAATGCTGTGTGTAGTTTGTGGCCGTCAGCATATCCGTCTGGTCGGCTCTATGGTAGAGCAGACGAAGACGCTGAGAAGCCTTTTGTCAGAGTGGGAGCATCGATCTACTCTCTCGTGGAGATCAGCTTGGCCTCAGTGAGACCTGCCTGTCCGACCGCCCCTCGGGCACTGCTCTCCTACTGAAAACAGTTAGGTGCAGAACAGCTGCCTAACGAGTCACTGCTACTGACACGGGTTACAGGTTGGGTCGTGCGCGATGCGCTCGGTCGTCAGATGTGGCCGTGCAGCAGAATTCCAAAGTCGCTATGCGTCTGAAAGCACCCGCCGGCGCTATGAACGGCGGTGCTTTTCAACTCAGGCCCGACGAGACGCACGGGCCAGTCGTGGCATCGAGCTCCTGCCGAAGCGTCATGCCACGGCGGTGGCTTCCAGCTCGATCATGAGCTCCGGTTCGAACAACCGGCTGACACCGAGAAGCGTGCACGCCGGCTTGCATCCGTCCTCGGCGTAGATCGGTACAAGCTCGCCGGCGGCTGCCATAAACGCGTCGACATCGGTGGTGTAGATGTTGAGACGGACAATGTTCGAGGGCGTCATGTCGGCGGCCGCGAGCGCGTCCTTGAGGTTTGACCAGGCCAGCCCAAATTGAGCGACGAGATCACCGGCGTGCATCGGAGCGCCATCGGCCGTGTTTGAGGTCTGGCCCGATAGGTAGAGCACACGCTGCCCACCGGTCACCTCGATGCCGTGGTTGATGTTGAATCCCTGTAGCCAGTCGGTCGGGTTGATCTCTCGTTTTTGCATGGCGCTCTTCTCGTGCAGGTGGGAATAGTTCGGAGACATTCGACAGCGGGGGCATCATTGGAGTCGGCCATTGGCCAGTCAAGTGGTCGGGGCCGTGGCCCTGTTCGCCGTCGATCCGATGGCCGGATGCTCGGTCGAGGGTGCACGCCGCCGTTTGCTGATGTCAAGGGTGACTGCTGACCAGATGGCCGAGAGCACATTTCTTTTAAAGGAGCCGTCCGTGGTGCGGAGCGGATGCCTAACAAGCGGTTGCGACTGATACGGGTTACTGTCGGGTCGCGTGCGTTTGCGCGCAGTCAAATAGCGTTGCCGCGCAGCAGAATCGCGAGAGGGTACAAGGCTGCTGCTACGTTGAGCCACCCCGAGGAACTCAGATGAATCGATCTTGGATGTTTGTGCTTGCAGCTTCGCTCTTGGCGGCCCCCGCCTCCAGTCAGACACTCGATGCGAGTGCCGAGCTGATGCGGACGCTGACAGAGGCACCGGGTCCGTCAGCCTTTGAAGAATCCGTTAGAGAGATTGTTGTCCGGGAGTTTGAGGACCTGGGCGCTGATATTCGGTTTGACGGTCTAGGGTCTGTGCTCGCCACGGTTCCAGGTGGGGCGGGTGGTCCTGTGGTCATGGTCACGGCGCATCTCGACGAAGTCGGGCTCATGGTGCAGTACATCACGCCAGATGGATTTATCCGGGTGAAGGCTCTCGGTGGCTGGCTCAGACAGGCCCTTCCGGACCAGCGGTGGACCATACTGGGGAGTGATGGTCCAGTGATGGGGATCAGCGGCATTCGGACCGTCCACGTCACGCCAGCCGCTCAACGTGAGCGCGTATGGGCGTTGGAGGAGATTTTCCTGGATGTGGGAGCGACGTCGAGAGACGAAGTCGAGGAGATGGGAGTGAGACCAGGAGACGGTATCGCTCCGCTCAGTGACTTCGCCGTACTGGCGAACGAGCGTTACGCGGCGAAGGCGTGGGATGACCGGGTGGGCCTCGCAGTGATGCTGGTTGCCGCTAGACGGATCCGGGATGAAGGAATCCAAGTCCCTGCGGAGGTCGTCTGGGTGGCCACTACGCAGGAGGAGATCGGGTTGCGGGGTGCTCAAACTGCCGTCGCACTCGCTCAGCCAGAAATCGGAATTTCGATTGAGGCCGGGGTCGCGGCTGACTTCCCGGGAATCGGCCCGACCCAAGCTCAGGAGCGACTCGGAGGTGGGCCAGGAATGTTCCTGCTGGATAGCTCCATGATCCCCAACAGGAAGTTCCGTGACTTCATGTTCAGAATTGCCGACGAAACTGGTATTTCCCTTCAGCCCGATGTCCTGACCGGGTACGGGGAGGACGGCGCTGAGATCCAGCGCTTCGACTCAGGCCGCCCTTCTGTGAACATCACGGTACCCACGCGCTATCTCCATTCTCATACCGGCATCATACAGCGGTCGGATTTTGATGAGGCAGTTCAGTTGCTCATCGAGGTGCTCCAACGCCTCGATCAAGAGACTGTCCGAGAGTTGGGGAGCTTCCGTTAGTCATCAGCTAGTCGAGTCAGCTTTCTAACAATCGGTTGCTGCTGGCACGAGCTCGCGGTGGATATGTCAGGTAACGTCTCCGGGTTGTTAGCAGGCAGGCCGTGCCGCACAGTCGCGAAAAATGGGGCTGTGTGCCGAACTTGTGTGAAGGTGCGCGGCCCCGTGCAGATCGTCATGTTGAGAATCGAGTTGGCCGGGAACTCTTGAAGAGGCGAAGGCATTCATTCGACGACGCTCAAAAAGGGAGACGCTCAATGTGGGACATCCGATCGATTCTATTCTCGACCGTCCTTGCGGCACTCTTGTTTGCGCCCGTCCCGACAGACGCGCAGGTGAGCCGCTATGACGTCGCGATCCTCGGGGGCCGCGTCATCGACCCAGAGACGGGGTTCGACGGAATCGCCAACGTTGGGATCCTCGGTGGCCAGATTGCGGTCGTGACCACGGATTCCATATCTGGGGAAAGCGAAGTCAATGCTCGCGGTCTCGTGGTCGCCCCGGGGTTCATCGACCCGCTCACGTCGGTCGGTTCCGCTCGGCTGCCAAGTGCGCTCTACAAGGTGACGGACGGCGTGACGACCGTGCTTGGATTGCACAACGGGCCTGTCGATGTCGAGGCCCTGTACCGTTCGCTGGAGTCGGAGGATATGCTGCTCAACTACGGGACCAACGTGGGGCACGCTGCCCTGCGGGGCGCAGTGGGGCTCTCCTCGGGGGATGAGGGAGAGCGTGAAGTGCCTGCGACTACCGAGCAGGTCACGCGCATTGTAGAGCTGGCCCGTGAGGGGATCTTGGGGGGCGCGCTCGGGATCGGATTCGGGATTCAATATGTGCCAAGCACTACGGAGGAGGAGGTTTTTCGCCTCTTTGAGCTCGGGGCTCAATATGGCGTCCCGTCGCACCTGCACATCCGATATTTAGGTCCCCAGCGCCCGATCAACAGCGTAAAGGCGATCCACGAAGTCATCGCGACGGCCGCCGCGACAGGCGCCTCAGCGCACGTAGCCCACGTGAACTCGACGTCCCCAAGGGACATTGATCTCGTCCTGGATCTCCTCGAGGGGGCCGCCGCGCACGGCGTCGACGTGTCGGCCGATGCCTATCCGTGGGAGGCAGGCTCGACCGGTCTGGAGTCGTCGGTATTTGACCCGGGGTTCAGGGAGCGGATGTCGATTGGGTACGACGACATTGAGCTAGTGAGCACGGGTGAGCGACTCACCGAGGAGACCTTCCACCGGTATCGCTCCGACGACAACCGCGATGGTGTCATCGTGCATTTCATTCCCACCGAGACCCTACGTAAGGCCCTGACGAGTCCGATCGTAATGGTCGCGAGCGATGGAGCGATTAGTCCCGAGGGACGCGGACATCCGCGCGGGGCAGGGACCTATGCTCGCTTCCTTCGTCAATATGTACGGGAGTGGGGGGACCTCTCTCTCGTCGAAGCCATGCGGAAGACCAGCTATATGGCTGCGGTGCAGCTGCAGCAGGCGTCACCGGCGATGCGTCGGAAAGGTCGTCTCAGCGCTGGTGCGGATGCAGACATCGTCGTGTTCGACCTCGCCATCGTGAGAGAGCGAGCCACCTATCTGGAGCCGGCTCAGACGTCCGTTGGCATTGAACATGTGTGGGTCAACGGCGTGCGTGTGGTCCGTGGTGGGGAGTTGGTGGAGGGCGTGGCTCCAGGTCGGGCGATTCGAGGCGCTCCTGAGCGGAGTCGGTAATCACTACCTGGGGGTGACGAGTGCGGGCCTGCAGGGCCAGAGCCTAACAAGAGATTGCTACTGCCACGGGTTACCTGTCAGGTACGCTTCACTTGTCTCGAGGCTGTTCCGTGCAGCAGAATCGCGAGACGTTCGCAACTGTGTCGGTGACTGATCTGGCCGAAGGCAGAACGCTACTCGGTCGATTCGGAGTGCCTGGCCTCACCTTGGCTGTGGTGGGTATCTAGGGAGTGATGGGCCTACGCGGTATCACTCCGAGAGCCTAAGATCGGAATTCGCCTTGCACTCGACGCCGATCGGGGCGCGGTCCAGCGGCTGGTCTTCGGGGAGAGACTCTGGCTTGCCGTGACCGACACGGTGATTGGAATGGCCGCCGTGTTGGGCTACTTGCCCCGAGTGAGGACACTCGAGAGCGACTGAACGAACGAAGGGGCTGGGCGGCGATGCCACCCAGCCCCCGTTCGGATCCGACTGCGGATCGAAACTGAATCAGTCCTGCGTGATGCCCCGTCCGCGAGAGTGCTTCGCGAACCACTCTCGCAGGAAGAGCTGGGTACGGAGGAAGTTCGACGGTGTACTCGACGTACCGTGCCATTCGTTGTTGAAGCGAACCATCGCCGTCTCTACACCCATGACCTTGAGCGCCGCGAAATACTCCTCGGTCTGAGGCATCGGCGTACGAAGGTCGTTGACGCCCGTCATGAGCATCGTAGGAGTCGTGACGTTCCCCACGTACATGAGCGGCGAGCGACGTAGGTGCTCACTCGGATCGTCCCAGGGGAGATTCTCGAAGTTCCGATACCATCCGATGCCGTCCGTCGTACCCACGAAAGACAGCCAGTTGATCACGGGGCAGTTTGCCGAAGCGGCTGCGAAACGATCGGTGTGCCCAACCACCCACGACGTAAGCACGCCACCACCGGAGCAGCCATAGACGAACATGTTCTCATCATCGATGTACCCACGGTCGATGACCAAGTCGACTCCGTTCATCAGGTCGTCGTAGTCTTTGCCCGGATACGCGTTCTTGATCGAGTTACCGAACGCACTTCCGTACCCGGAGCTGCCACGGGGGTTTGTGTAGAGTACTACGTATCCGTTCGCCGCATGCTCCTGCCAGGCGAAGTTGAAGCCGACGTTGTACATGCCGTGCGGTCCACCGTGGATCGACAGCATCATCGGGTACTTGCGGCTCGGATCGAAGTCCGGCGGCTTGACGATCCACCCCTCGATCTCGAAGCCATCGACCGACTCGTACTTGATCTCTTCGACGTCGCCGAATGTCACGCCAGCGAACACGTCGTCATTCACGTGTGTCAGCTGCGTCCGACGGTTCGGGTCGGAGAGACTGAAAGACACGATGTCGGACGGTAACTGTGGACTGGTGAGGGTGCCGACCGCTCGTCCGTCAGCTGTGAACGAACTCAGTGCGAACATGTGGTTACCCGACGACAGCGCAGTCACGCCACCACCCGTCGAGACGAAGTGGATGTTCCGGTCCCCTTCAGCGCTGACCGTGAGGTACAGGCCGCTTCCATCGTGGGCCCACTGCATGCCATTGATGGAACGATCGAAGTCTCCCGAAATCAGGCGGGAATTCGAACCATCCATGTTCATGACGTACACGCCGGAATTCCGATACGTGTCGGTGTGGAAGTCGGCACCGCGATACGCGATCAGGTCACCCGTCGGAGACGGGATCGGACCGGAGTCCTGGCCATGCCGGGTCGTCAACTGACGGATCGTGCCATTCGAGACGTTCACCGCGTAGACCTCGGACTGACGCCAAGAGAGCTCGGAGTCTTCGGTACGCAGTGACGAGAACACCAACTCCGCTCCGTCGGGCGTCCATTCTCCTGTCGAGTGGTTCCAGTATCCGTCCGTGAGCTGCCGTGCGGTCCCACCCTCTGCGGGAACCACGAAAATGTGCCGCCAACCTTCGTCGACGAATCCGACACGGTCCTGACGATAGTCGGCCCGGGTGACGACCTTCGGTGGTTCGGTCCAGTTCGACCCCTCCGGTCGGCCGGGAGGGCTCACCGACCAAGCCTCTTCTCCGTCCATGGTCATCGTGAACGAAAGTGTGTTACCGTCGGGCGCCCAACGGATTCCGCCAGGAGCCTTCTGCAGTCGCGTGATTTGGCTCGAAGCACCTTCATCGTCCATCCAGCGAACGAAGATCTGGCTGCCTTCGGGCTCGCCTTCCGAGGTATAGGCGATCCGAGTCCCGTCGGGAGACCAGATTGGACCGGAGCCGTCGACGAGGAAGCGAGCCCTCGAACCGTCGGCATTCATGATCCAGACTGACGACTCGCGGCGATCGTTCATCTTGTCGACCCAGCCACGGGTGTAGACGACCTGCGAGCCATCGGGCGAGATCTGGGGGTCGGATGCGCTCTCAAGATCGAGATACATCTCCAGGGAGATCGTCCTTATTCCGTCTGCCTGAGCGGACGCGAAGGACGGAGCCGCCAACACCAAGGCGATCGCCAGGACCGCGGTAGCGAAGGGTTGCATGCGTTGCGACATCGCAGCACCTCGTTTCATGGGTGAAAACATTTCAATTCAAATCGTGTGACTAAGCTATGGCCGCCGGGCGAACACGCCAGCGATGGAAGCGTCGCAAACGCCCTACGAGTGGCGTATGGGGTTCGAAGTTGAACGCGAGAATGCCATGGAGGAGTTGGGTGGCATACCGGGCGATACCCAAGTCGCAGCGTTTGCCTGTCTTTGGCCGCGTCATAGCCAGCCCCTCGGCCCTTCATTGAAGAGCTATATCGAGCGTGGTTGTCCCATCCAGAGCGATTGCCGTGGCTCTGAGGGTCTCGGGGCGATGCTCACGCTTCAAGCGTGAACGGCTCTGGCCCTCCTAAGCTGTGTGCGGCAAGCTAGGGTCATGGCCTGACCAGGGGACGGGTCCGTCAGTCGCTGATTGGCCGGCCGGCGCCCCGAACGTGGGTGTCGTACCAGGCCAGGTAGCGTTCGTACCGGTCGACCTGGTACGAGGGCACGCGGATCCCATGGCTCTGTCCCGGATACACGACGAGCTGTGTCTCGATTCCACGCCGGCGTAGCGCCTGGTATAACTGCTCGGAGTTCAGGATGGGGACGTTCCAGTCGTCCTCACCCCCCATGACCAGGGTCGGGGTCTCGATGTCCTCGACCCGGTTGAACGGACTCAGTCGCTCCCAGTTGTCACGGTTGTCGTCTTCCCATGGCAGCCCCAGTTCTGCCTCCCACTGCCGCTGGTAGTGATCGTGCCCGTAGTTGGAGATGTAAAGCACCTCGCTCGCACCCGTGATTGCGCCTTGGAAGCGATCGGTCTGGGTGATCACGTAATTCGTGAGGATCCCGCCGTACGACCACCCGCCCACGCCGAGGCGATCCGGATCTGCCCAGCCCTCGGAGATCACGTAGTCCACGCCGGCCATCACGTCCTGGAAGTCTGGCGTGCCCCAGTTCGCCCATAGCTGGGCCGAGAAGTCCTGGCCGTATCCGGACGAGCCGCGCGGATTTACGCGGACAACCAGGTAGCCCTTGGACGCGAAGAGCTGAGATTCGAACTGGAATGCATGGCTGTACTGCGATACCGGACCGCCGTGGATGCGTAACAGGGTCGGGTACCGGCGTCCTTCGGCGAAGTCCGGGGGAAAGGTCACGAAGCCCTCGACTTCGGTTCCGTCTGCGGACCGAAACTGAATGGTGCGGGTCTGCGCGATGCGGACCGTGGAAAGAAAATCTGAATTGTGCGTGGTCACTGGATCCAGCGCCGCGGTCTCACCGGGCGCCGTGTCAGAGATCCAGTCCCCGGAGCCCAGGGTGGCGGCTCGATAGATTTCCCCAGGCCGGTCCAGATAGCTGACGGATGCGGCGAAGGTCTCACCCGCCCAGTCGAACGCACCCGCGCTGAGAGGGCCCGAGATCGGTCGCTCCAGGCCTGACCCGTCGGGTCGGATCCGGGCGATGTGATTTTCTCCCGAGTCCTCGAGTCGAAACCAGATCCATTCGCCGTTCGCGGAGAAGCGGGGCTGGCTCACGTTCCGGTCGAGCGCAGTCGTCAGCAATCGAGCCTCACCGCCGTCTGAAGGGATCACCGCGAGGTGCGTGGTTGCGTACCAGATCAGGTCGGGACGAACGCCGGTCGTGTAGGTGAGCCAACGCCCATCGGGGCTCCACGCCGGAGATCCGTCCGAGCCCAGATTGGTCGTCACCCGGGTCGGCGAATCCGTTGGTTCAGAAAGATCCGCCGACACGGTCCACACGTCGGAGTTTTCATTTTCGTCCGGCTCGTCCGTCCGGTTAGAGGTGAACGCGATTTGGGTGCCGTCGGGGCTCCAGACACCCAGAGATTCATCCCAGCGCCCGGTAGTGAGTTGCCGCAGGGTTTTGGTCTCGAGGTCGTAGACGTACAGGTGTGTGTGCCGGTTGCCTGTGAGATACCCTGTGTTGTCGCGCTTGAACTGCAGGCGGTCAATCACCCACGGCTCCTGGGGTGCGTTCTCCTTCGTGCTTTCCTTTTCCTCTTCCTCATCGCGCACCGTGAGCAACAGCCGGGTGCCGTCCGGAGACCAGCGGTAGCCTGAGATGCCTTGTGAGACATCGGTGAGCGGGAAGCCTTCACCACCCCGTCGGTCGAGCGCCCAGACCTGCGTCTCAACCTTGTCGCGAGATGCGGTGAAGGAGAAGTAGCGACCATCCGGGCTCCAGCCCGGCGAGCCCGCTGATTTCCCCGGAGCCGTCAGCCCGACCGCTTCTCCCCCTGTTGAGGGCGACATGAAAATGCGAGTGAACGACCGCTCCTCTTCGAGCGATGTGCGCGAGACCGTATATGCAATCCAGTCGCCCTCCGGGCTGACCACTGGCGCTCCTACCGAGCGAGTCAGAAACATGTCGGCCGGCTCGATCGGACGAAGATCCTGCGCAAGCAGTGGAGACGAGAAGATCACCCCCAGGAGAGCGGCGGACACGACCTTGCAGGTCATCGGAGTCGTGGGCCGGAGCGGCTTTGGAGCGAGGTTGGACATGAGATGCGGTGGTATGGGGACACGGTGGACAGAGCCGACAGACAGGACAGATGCAGGGTGGGACGGGCGTCGGGCGGGTCCACATCACTACGCAGAGTGCCTTCAAGGCGATCGCGAGGGTGTGCAACATCCGAGTGGGCCCGGTGGCGGGCAAGTAAGAGTCCGGCCCAGAGCCACCAACCTTTTGCAATCAGGAAACTTTTTGCATGGAGGAATTCGGGCGGATGCACGTTGTTCGATCGGGGCCAGACATCACGAACAGCGCGTGTCAGGGGGATGCCGTGCCGGCCTATTGGAGCGTCCCCTGAGCCGCGGGCTCAGACTATTGGGTCAGATCCCGACAGCCATTCGGGTGCGCCGGTACAGTTCCCGAAAAAATCGCAGAGCGCGTGACGGGGTAACCGCGCTATGTGACGAGCGATTGTTACTGACACGGGTTGCGTAGGCGGCAGGTCCGGTGGCTCTTGTGCTTTGTCACGAGGTCGCCCGTGCAGCAGAATCGAAAGACGTTCGGCTCAGTCAGGAGGCATATTGAAGCATCGAAGAAAATTTGCTGCGTGTGGGACGTTCCTTGCGGTCGCCCTGTACTCGGCTGGCTGTGGCCCACCCGCAGGGCTGCCCGACGATGGGTTCGTCGACGTCACGGGTGGACGAATCGCATTCCGCGTCATGGGCGACGGAGCCGGGGTGCCTGTGCTGGTCATTCACGGCGGTCCGGGGAGTTCCAGTTGCATCTATCCCTCGACGTTGACTGGCATGGCCGAGGAACGGCCGGTCATCATGTACGACCAATTGGGGACAGGTCACTCAGAGCGGATAACCGACTTGGAGCGCTACGCGGTTCTTTCGAGGTTCGTTGAGGAGGTTACAGCTCTTCGCGCCGAACTCGGGTTGGAGGAGCTTCATATTTTGGGTCATTCTTGGGGTGCCACCGTCGCCTTGGAATACCTGCTCACGGCCTCACCAACCGGAGTGCTGTCAGTCACTCTAGTGGGCCCACTGGTCGGAACGGATCGTTGGCTTCGAGATGCGAATGACCTGGTGGCGGAACTCTCGGTTGAGGCTCAGGCCGCGGTCCGTGCTGCCGTGGATTCTGGAGATTTCGCGACTGCAGCCTTTGAGGCAGCGAACACAGAGTTCATGGGTCAGTTCGGCATCCGGAATCCCGATGCATACGCGGGTATTCAAGAGTGCGCGCTCAGGCCACCAGGAAACTCAGGGTTGTACGAGTACATGTGGGGTCCTTCGGAGTTCGTCTCGACTGGCACTCTACGAGACTACGATCGAATTGACCGGCTTCCGGAGCTAACCCTGCCGGTTCTGTTCCTGGTCGGCGAATATGATGAGGCCCGACCAGAGACGGTCCGGGAGTTTCAGGCCATGGTACCCGGGTCCATCGTAAGGGTTATCCCGGACGCTGGGCACGTGAGCAATGTCGATCAACCCGAGTTGTTCAATGCCGCCGTGAACGAATTCTTGGCGGGAGTCGAACGTCGGTAGCCCACGAGCGAGACTCCGCTCAACAAGCGAGTGGGGCCGCCCCTGGAGAAGGGGTAGGCACCGCTACGCGCTTGTGGACGGGCTGGCCGTGCAGCAAACCACGAGACATCAGGCATCCAGCGGAGGACGCGTTGCACTATGAGGAGAGACTTCACGCATTGGGTGGCGAGGGGCGCCCTAGTACTGCCGATGTTGTGTGTCTTTCCGGCATCTGGCTCGAGTCAATCTGTCTCCTGTAGTCTGTCGGCAGGGGACACCGGATCGTTCGCCGGCAGCTGTAAATTCTCGACCGTGACACGCCGGATCGAACTGTCGCGACCTGCGGATGCTAGCGACGCACTCTGGGTGGGAACCGTGGAGGGTGCGACTGGATCGACTCCCGTTGAGATCGCCACCTACCAATACTCGTCAGGCCCCCGGCTTATCGTCCGGACCGGCCTTTGGCATGTGCTCGGCGAGCTCTCAGTCTCCGACCAAGGCCTGCGACTCGCTTGGGACGAAGGCATCGAGGCGCCTCCCTCGCAGACCGATCTCGACATTTTCATTACAGCCCGTGACTTGCTGAACGAAGAAGCGCGTTGGGATCGTGAGGATGACCGAAATTGTGAGAACGATACATCCCTTATCAGCCTCTATTGCGCACTCGCTCGGGCTACTGCTGGAGCTATGGGACGCTACCAACACCGCCAGCCGGCCATGCAGGCTGTGCGGCGCGTGATCGGGGCGGAGTGGCCTGACCGGGTCGTGGACCATCGACTCATGAACTTCAACAACGATCCACGCACCACACTTGCTGACGTCCACCGATTGTTCGAGCTCGCTGAGGAGTCTCTACTGAGAACGATTGGCTAGGACCGCTGGAAGCCGAACAAGCGGTTGCTACCGACACGGGCCTCCCGGCCGGGTGACACTCAAGTGCCGAAGCGGGTCTGACGGCGACGGAAATATTCGGACAGACATGTGTCGTCACTCTAGGGTCTCCGACTGAGGAGTCCCCACATGAGCCGAATCACCCTGCCTTGTACGTCCAGCATTTGACGCTCATGGCGTGCGCCATGTCTGACCATGGGGTGCGAAGGTACAGATGTTCTGGAGCCGGAAACTGCGCCCCAGGAGTTGTCGTGCGCGTTACGGATGAGGGTGTCGGAATAGATTCGGACAGTCTCAAGCAGGTGTTCGATCCGTTCTTCACGACGAAGCCAATTGGAGAGGGGACAGGGCTTGGCCTCTCATCGGTTTATGCGCTGTTGAAACAGGCCAGGGGGACCATCGACATCACCAGTGAAGTGGATCGTGGGACGACGGTCATTGGCAAGGGTGCCCGAGTCCGTCGGCGGGCTCGTAAGTGATACTCCAGACCGTCTTGCACTCAATCCGGATTCCCCTGCCGTGATCGTGGTCGTCGACGACACCGCGATGGTACTGAAGTCCGTTTCGTCCATGCTCACGCGGAGCGGTTACGAGGTGCATGCGGCGGGAAGTACTGATGCGGCTGGGGAAGCCGCGCCGTACTCCTCAACGTCGTGCCGCAATTTCGTCCTGTTCACGTGGCGGGCTATCACGACTACCACACTGCGATGGCGGACGAACGTCTAGGTCTGGGGCCGGAGTTGTCGCCGGACGGAGTGCATCCCAACGAGTCGGGCTACCGGCTGATGGTCCCGTTGGCTGAGGCTGCGATCGCGAAGGCACTGAGCGAGAGATGACCTGGAGGCTCGATCCCGAGGCTTTCCTGACAAGCGATTGCTACTGACACGGGTTGCCTAGTCGGTAACGGGCCACTCGCCTATCGGCTCCTAATCCTTGTTTGCAGGATGGCCGTGCAGCAGAATTGCGAGACGTTAGGAAGCCTCTGAGGTAAGGAAGGAACGACTTGACCAATAAGCCGCAGTTGAACCGACTGCTCGCCGAGAGCGCGGTCATCTCGCTGAGTATCCTCCTCGCGTTTGCCGTTGACGCATGGTGGCAGGAGCGGGGTGAGCTCCGTCTAGAGCGAGAGTACCTGGTTGGGTTAGTCGTCGAACTTGAGGCCAGCCGCCTTGAGTTGGACTCAGACCTGGCGGCCCGAGAAGAACTCGAATGGGGGCTTGAGCGCATCATCAGGAGCTCTGATGGCGCCCCGCCGCCGCCGATAGACTCTACGAGAGCTACACTGGGCCGAGCTCGCACCACGCGCCAGTTTACGCCGGTTCGTTCCGTGTTTGACGACTTGGTTTCCTCGGGGAGACTGCAGTTGCTGCGGTCCGACGCCATCCGAGCGGGCCTTCTGACCTACGCGCAGGCACTGGACAAGAACGCGTTGACTGAGCAGACGACTCGGGAGTTCGTCGCGGACCGGTTCGCCCCTTATCTCTCACGTCGGGTTCCGTTGGACGCGGTGTCTCTGGGTGAGCTGGTACAATTCCGTCCGGGTGAACTCACGTTCGAAGGGATCGGAACCGGTGGTGCTCGGACTCTGTCTCGTCCGTCCCTCGACGCACTGGTGGAGGACGACGTCTTCCGGAACCTCCTCATTGAGCGCCGCGAGATGGTGGCTAGAGTTTTGGCCCGCAATCGAGAAGTGTCGAGGCTAATCGACGGTCTATATGCTTTGGTCCAACAGGAGCTGGCTTCCTGAGAGCCGGCTCTGTGACATCAAGTATGAAGCACAACAGCAGCTAAGCGGTAAGGAGGCACTGGCGTGACCCCCTGAAACGAGACCAGCGCGGATGTTAGGATCCGAGGCTGGTCGCAGCTTCAGAGAAGAGGTCAGCGATGAGCAGGAGAAGGCACACGCCGGAGCAGATCATCACGGCATTGCGGGAGGCCGAGGTCGGTCTGGCGAACGGCGAGACGGTGGGTGAGGTGAGCCGGGAGCTCGGGATCAGCGAGCAGACGTACTACCGGTGGAGGAAGGAGTTCGGGGGGATGAAGGTGGACCAGGCACGTGAGTTCAAGGATCTGCAGCGAGAGAACGCGCAGCTGAAGCGAGCGGTGGCGAACCTAACGCTGGACAAGTTGATCCTGGAGGAAGCAGCCAAGGGAAACTTCTGAGCCCCGAACGCAGACGCCGGTGTGTGGTGCATGTCCGTCAGCCGAAGCGGGGCCGTTTGTGGCTCAATGACGGATCGTGTATCCGGCTTCGACCGCTGTATGCTCAGCACGTATGGTCGTATGACTTCGTGAGCACTCGGACACATGACGGTCGGCCGCTCAAACTGCTTACGGTGATCGATGAACACACGCGGGAGTGCATGGCGATCAAGGTGGCCCGAAGGACCTTTCGGAGCTAACCACTCGAGTCGCCTGACGGCGCAGAGCCGGGCAGTCGTTCTTCAATCCTCAGCAGGGCGTCACGAATCTCGACGAGAACTGGGTCGCCAGAAACCTGAGTTGGTGCCGCCGCTTGAACAGGCGACGCAGAACCGCCCCTGGCCACGACGTCACGTTGCTGAAGGACTTTGTCCCGGAAGTCGCGAGCTCCGACTATCCCGACTAGCGTGATAAACGAACCCGGAGCCGAGCCTCCGGCGGTCTCCACCTTCACGGCCTGGAGGTCGAGATACCGCATGATGGGACCCTCGATCAGCGCGAGGTCGGTAATCTTGTCCAGAGGGACAGTCTTCTCCTGCCGTACCAGAAGTCCCTTGCTCACCTTCAGCGACCGATCCGTTAGAACGCAACTCATGTGCTGGAGATAACGCTCGGCGAAGAAGTGGCCCAGCAGCAGCCAGAAGGGGAGCAGCAAGATTCCTACGACAGTGATCACGCAGAGGATCGTGCCTGAGAGGAGCCAGTAGGTTCTGACACTTCGATTGAACGAAGCCTCGGAGAGTATGACTTCGGTGGCCAAGAGAGGCTCCGGGTTCGCGCGGCAGGCTGAATGGATCTCCCAACGCTAGCTCGCAGTCCACCCGTGTAAAAGGGTCTCGCGAGTGCCAGTCCGTGCAGGGATGCGTGGCAGCCAGTGAGCCCCGGGCAAGGCACTGAGTCGTTATATGGCGCCTCTCACTGAATGGCTAAAGCTCGACCCTTGGCCTAGCCCGTGCTGGATGATCCGAATGACCGCCTGTAGTAAGCCGACCGACCAAGCCAGCATAGCTGGTGCGAGGACCCGCGCAGCCGCGTTCTCCGTGAGCGCGAATTTCCCCAGTGCGTAGCCTCGACGGTTCGAGCGATGAGTTTGCCCATGATGGTGAAGCCTGTCTTACGGTCGACGAGCGTGAGCAGATAGTGCTTGTGCGGTACCGAGCACGGTGGCGCCTGATTGCGCTTGATCTCTCGATAGATCGTGCCGCGATGCCGGCCCAAGGCCCGAGCGATCGCCGTTGGCCCGAGTCATTGCCTCTTCAGGGTCGCGAGCGCATGTCGCTCTACAGAGGTGAACTGGTGGTAGGTCCTCATGAGTCACTCCTAGTTCAGTCGGCCGGTCGCACCATCTGTCGCACTTACTTTATGAATCCAGAGGAGCGAAGAGTCGAGCGATCGCATCGCGTCGATAATCGAAGATGGCCTCCAGTTGCCCGCGAACCGTCGCGAAATGGACGAGCCGGCCGAGCGGACCAAAGGGGAGCCTGTACTCTACGATGTCGGTGACTTTCACGCCCCCGCTGACCTCAGAGAAGAGATGCCGATGATACCATCGCTCATAGGGTCCACTCAGCATCTCATCGGCGAACAACCTGCCCTCTTCGTATTCGGCGATCCGAGACTTCCAGGTCAGCGGAAAGATTTGCCATCTGAGCCCGTACGTGATTTTCGTGCCCTGTCGCACCCTAACCGAAGTAGATGACCGGACCTCAAAGCGAAGCCAAGGGGGTGTGATCGCCTCGAGATTACTCGGGTCCCTGAAGAACGCGAAGACGTCCGCCAATTCACCGGCGACAACCTGCGCGCGTTCGAGTCGATGATGTCTCATGCCCACGCTCGGTTCCCTTTGCGCCGACTGATGGCGAGGGACCCGAGTCCGATAATGACCATGGCCCATGCGGTCCCGACAAGCATCCCAGTCTCTGCGAAGCGCACGGCGATCCCGGCGAGCGCCCACGCGACGACTATTGGGTAAAGCCATACCCGTCTTCGCCAAGCCATGAATGCGGCCAACGCCGTAGTGGCCAGCATCATGGCCGCCGACCACGCCGGACCGTTTCCGAGGCTGACGTCCAGGTCGAGATATGTCACGTATTGGAAGCTGTTGGCTACGAACGCCACGGAGATCCAGGCGAGATAGATCGCGAAGGGAGCTGCGATGAAGGCGCGCTCTTTCCACCCCAGGTCATCCTCAATTCCGACCCTGACATGGATCGCAACCAGTGAGCTGAGCAGGATCAGCATGACGATCATGGCCGCGCCGAATCGACTGAAGGAGAAGGTCACGATCCACGCGATGTTGAGAAGTCCGTTTGCCGGCCAAAGCCAGCCGAGGCGACGAAGCAGCGGATTCGTGCGTTGCCTAGGAAGCGCCTGGAATACTGTGAAGGCGAAGAGGCCGAGATAAATGAGCCCCCAGATACCGAAGACGTAGTCGGCCGGCAGAAAAGCGGAGCTATACCGGTTGGCGATCACGCCGATGGAATCTCCGCTCAGGCCTCCGGCCCCGGCAAGGCTGTTCAGCCAAAGCACCACGGCGAAGGTCAGTACGCCTGCGATTTGCCTTAGGAGATCTCCCCTCGGCCCGAGCCCCGATCTGCGTCCCACGCTCACGCTAGTGGTCGTCGAGCTGTTGCTCATGGCTGAACGTGGAGCCCACGAACCGCACGAAGATGAAGCCAGCTTGGCTGATGTTGGCGATCAACGCCGTAACGTACAAAGCCGGCGCATTGTCGGTCGACAGACCCGCCAAAACCACGATGAGGCACGATTGCTCGACCAATTCGAGTATCGATACGACCGACACTGCGAGTTGGTCTGGCTCGATGACCCTTTTTACCGGACTGTATGCGCGCGCAAACGAGATGATGACGCCGTTGTCGAAAACGAGGAAGGCGCCAGCGGCGAGCCTCCAGAGCAGCGAACTGTCGATCCCGAACCCAGCCAACCCCACCGGAAGCAGGGCGGCGACAACTCCAGCGACGGCACTGGAAATGACCAGCCTCAAGCGGAGGAGATCATGGATTGCCTCGCCGGCGTGGTCCGAGTTGCGTTTTAGGGCGCTGACGAGCGCAGCGAAGCCGGCGAATGCCGCGGAGATCTCCGCGAGCGAGAGTAGGGTATCGGTGGTGGGCATGTCAGTCTCCCAATCCCAGATAACGGCCGATTC
>Ga0209089_10001668_pt1 | contig 20312 bp, 16 predicted proteins | sample ArcticOcean_MG_C_FD_187431 | JGI IMG/M metagenome (GOLD analysis project Ga0209089, IMG submission 187431) | Marine microbial communities from western Arctic Ocean - ArcticOcean_MG_CB2_150 (SPAdes) (version 2) | ecosystem: Environmental > Aquatic > Marine > Oceanic | place: Arctic Ocean: Canada... | reverse complement strand
AGCTACCACCCAAAAATTGATCTTTTATGGCGGTGAAAGCGGGAAATTATACATGCTCAAACTGTTGCGTCAAGTGATATTATGAATATTTATCAAATAAACTTTAAAGCACTTAGTGTCTTAGGATAGCTCACCTAGGAATAGTGATTAGAATCAACAATATAGAGGCTGATATTAAACTTAAAACTTCCCTTATTTTTTCTTTCGAAAAGGAATAATTATACTCTATTTGCCAATACAAAATGAGGAGAAGATTTCGCCCAGTAAATCGTCAGAGGAAAATTCACCAGTAATCGTGCCGAGCGACATACCTGCTTGTCGCAAATCTTCAGCAACTAGCTCACTTGCACCAACCTCAAGCTGTTCAATAGCACTGTTGATATAATTAAGTGTTAGATCAATTGCTAGGATATGTCTTTTTCGAGCAAGAAAAACACCTTCACCATCTGGGTTATAGCCGGCAACCTCTGACAATGCTTGCCTTAACAAATCTATGCCATCACCATTTTTAGCTGAAAGGCTAACTTCTGTCTGATTCTCAACTTCATTAATTTTAGCCTTAGCTTTTAAGAGATCAATCTTGTTCCTTATATATATAATAGGCTTATTCTTGACAGACTCTGGCAATATAGATAGGTCAGCTAATTTATCCTTTGCATCGTAAACCAATAATACAACGTCTGCATTATTGATTTCAGTATGAGCTCGCCTGATACCTTCTTGTTCAATGATGTTATTACTATTATGAAGTCCAGCCGTATCAATAATATGAAGTGGCATTCCATCAATATGGATGGTTTCCTTTAATACATCTCTTGTAGTTCCAGCAATATCAGTGACAATAGCACTGGGCTGTTTAGTTAGTGCGTTAAGCAAGCTGGACTTTCCTGCATTTGGTTTGCCTGCAATAGTGACATAGAGGCCATCTCTCAAAATTGCACCTTGATTTGCGCTCTCAAGTATCTCTAAAAGGAGATTTTTTAAGGTTTGCAGTTTGGCTGAGACTTCATGAGATTCTAAAAAATCAATCTCCTCATCAGAAAAGTCGATAGTAGCCTCTACAAAAACCCTCAAACTAGTCAAGTCTGCTAGCAAGTGGTTAATTTTTTCTGAAAACTCTCCTGTCAATGACCTTACAGCACTGAGAGCCGACTGCTCAGAACTTGACTGGATAAGATCTTGTACAGCTTCAGCCTGAACTAAATCCATCTTACCATTTAAGAAGGCTCTTTTAGTGAACTCTCCAGGTTCTGCAAGTCGAGCACCAAAAAAAGTAGCAGTCTCTAAAAGCTTCCTCAAGACACTCATTCCTCCGTGCCCTTGGAACTCTATTACATCTTCACCAGTATAAGAATTGGGTCCAGGAAAATAAATTGATACACCTTTATCAATCTTATTACTGTCTTTGTCGTAAAAAGAACCATAATAGGCGTGCCTAGGTTTTAATTCGATTTGGAGTAATTTATTAGCAACAATCTTAGATAATGGTCCTGACACTCGAACTACCCCGATACCACTTTGCCCAATAGCCGTAGCTAGTGCACATATCGTTTCAACCTTATGCATCGTTAGCAAAATAATCTTCTAAAAATTCATCAAAATTCATTACTTCGTTAGACTCCATCTCTAGCTGCTCTTTACGAGATGATATAACTACCTCATCTAATTTAGCGAAATGATTTTTATCAACAATCTTATCTTTGTATAGCTCTTTATTTTTGTGACTAAATTGATCTATGTATTCAAAAAAACCCTTCTCTTGATGTTGCATTTCATTAAGCATTATTGCTGATGGAGTTAAGTCAGGATTTTTGATACGAATTGAAATATTTTCTACTGATTGCTGATGCTCACTACTTAATAGCTTCGAGCACTGCTTTATTCCTGCAAATATCTCCTCACCCCAATCCAATAGTGGTAATTCCTTACCAAGATGATTAAGCATCAAGCCAGGCTTTCTACCTTTGTGCGCAACTAAAACAGAGTTAGTATCAATTTCAAATAGTTCTGATGATGAAATGGCTGGGGAATCCTCTAAAAGACAAAACAATAAGAATGCTTCTAAAAATTGAATCTGTTTTTTATCAATTCCTACCTCCAATAAAGGATTGACATCTAATGATCTAATCTCAATATAACCTATACCATTCTTATCGAGCGCCCTCAAAGGCCTATCATTGGCATATAAAATAGGTTTTGGACGAACTGATGAGTAGTATTCATTTGCAATCTGAAGAATATTAGTGTTAAGTTGTTGATATTCTCCATTCTTTTTTAAGCCAATTTTTTCAAAATCGCTACAGCTAGTTTTCATTGCAGCTCGAAGACTATGTATATAGTGGTATAAACTATTGTAATTCGCCTTAACCCCTTTTTCATCCTCCTGGGAGTTCTGATAACCAATGTCGCCCATTCTTAATGAAGTCGCATAGGGTAAATACAAGGTATTGTCATCAAACTCTTCTAAATTATGCTCGTGGTAGTCATGCATAAATGATTTACATACTGTAGCTGAAGCACCAAATAAGTATGGGATTAACCAACCATACCTTAAAACATTTCGAGTCAATCCCATATAGTTCAAATCAATAAAACTTTTAGAATCGCTATCATCAGGTGACATTAATTCACGATAAGACTGCCAGAACTCTGCTGAGAATGAGTAATTAAAATGGATTCCAGCAATAGACTGCATTACGCTACCATATCGATTAGCAAGACCGCGTCGATAAACTGTTTTCATCATCCCTAAATTTGAATTACCATAATTCGCAATAGGTATATTGGTCTGTCCCCTTATAATACAAGGCATGCTTGCTGGCCAGAAACGCTCACTTAAAGGCAGGTGATGATGAACATAATGATGAATTTTGGTAAGCTCATCCATAACTTTATCAGCACCCATGAGTGGTTGTGTCACTAACTCAATCAGGGCTTCACTAAAATCTGTAGTGATTGTAGTGTTTTTTAATGCAGAACCAAAACTCTCTGGATGAACTGTTTGAGATATGCTGCCGTCTTTTGAAACACGCAATCCCTCCTTTTCAATACCGATAAGGCTACTGGTAAGGCTTTCCTTAAAAGGCATTAGTGACTGAATCTTATTGCGAAGGTTCACTTAGCATACTCAAATAGTAAAATGGTTATTTTACCTTGGACTTCTATTAATGGTGATAATAGAAAAGTATCTGTTAAATATCAAAAAAATAATAAAAAGTTGTGCAAACTAAAAATAAAATTATTGAAGTAGTAGTCGGAATTATTAGAAATGAAAACAAAGAAATACTCATTGCTAAACGTCAAAAAGATCAATTTATGCCAAACTATTGGGAACTTCCAGGCGGCAAAATCGAAGTTGGCGAAGATAGTTTTAGTGCCCTCTCAAGAGAGTTGTACGAGGAGATAGGTATTACTGTGAAAGATTGCAGCTTAATCTACAAAATCTGTCACCACTATCCAGACAAGACGATTAATTTATCAATATACAATATTGAAGATTCCTTAGGAGCACCTCTAGGAAAAGAAGGTCAAGAAATTGCTTGGAGTACTATCGAGCAATTTAATAACTATAAATTACTGCCCACCATGTGGAAAATTATTCATAAAATTTCTCTACCAAAGAGTTATTGGATTACACCAAATGAACATCAGACTGAATCTACTATAGATGAATGTAGAAAACATTTAATTAGTGGCACTTCACTTATACAGCTAAGAAGTAAAACTTTACTCGATAGTGCTTATATAGAAAATATATATAAACTTTGTAAAGAATATAAAGCAAGACTTATCCTTAACACACCAAGTAAAACTTATACAGAGACTTGTGATGGATGGCATTTAACTAGCTCTGAGCTCTTATCTTTAAAAGAGAGGCCTTGTGATGATAGTAAACTTTTGGGAGCATCAACACATAACAAACTAGAAACAACACATGCTGAAAAAATTTCTGCTGATTACATTAGCCTGTCCCCAGTTGAAGCAACTCTAAGTCACCCAGATGCAAAAACCTTAGGCTGGGATAGATCATCTAATATTATTGACCAATGCAACTTGCCATTATTTTTATTAGGCGGAATGAACAAAGAACTGATTGGCAAAGCTTTAAGTATAGGAGCTCAAGGAGTTGCTGGAATTAGAGAAATTTAAGAACGGACTCCAGTTAACTCTATAACTTTATTTTGAATATCTTCTTTGGTCATTTGAACCAAACCATCTGAGCCACCTTTGCATAAAAGTTGATCATCTACAAAAATTTGAGGGACAGTACGGAATCCAGATTTGACAAAAAAATCTCTAGCATCAATATCTTCCTGGATATTAAGAGCCTGGTAATCTATACCAAGATTATCCAGATAGTTTTTTGCTCTAGTGCAGTAGAAACAAGAATGAGACGTATATACCTTAATCATAATCCTCTATATTTTAATGGCTAATTCAAGGAAAAAATAATATACCAGTCAATTAAATAGATTGCACTTTTAATAGTCTCTCAAATAACATGGTTTTAGTCTCTAAGGTAAACCCATGACGAACCTGTAGAGAGCTTTTGATCAAAACGATAACCCTCATCAGAAAAATCTTTCAACAACTCTTTACTGGTCAAACGATTACGAATAATGTAATTAACCATTAATCCTCTAGCACGCTTTGCATAAATTCCTATAACTTTATAAGTTTCACCCTTCTTTTCTTTAAAAACTATATCCAAAACTTTTGCCTTAAGTGTTTTTTGATCAATAGCCTTAAAATACTCATTGGATGCAAGATTAACTATCAGATCTGATTCATCTTCATTAAGAACATCACTAATATTAGCCCCCCAAAAATCATAAAGATTGCTACCTTTTTTATTGTTAAGCTTTGTTCCCATCTCTAAGCGATAAGGTTGTATCAAATCGAGCGGTCTAAGAACACCATAAAGTCCTGAAAGCATACGAACATTATTTTGCGCAAACTCTAAATCTTGACTAGAGAGTGATGGCGCATCAATACCATTATAAACATCACCCTTAAAAGCAAGCAAAGCTTGTTTAGCATTGCCCAAAGAGAAGGGAGTTTTAAAGCTCTGAAAACGATCAAAATTTAACTTTGATAATTTTTCACTCAGTGACATAAGTTTTGAAATTTGTTGCTGAGTCTTATTCTTTAGAATGCTGGCTAATTCTTGAGAGTGGTTTAATTGTCGAGATTGCGAATAAGTCTCAATATCGCATGAAGAAAAATCTTGCGTTTTTGAAGGTGAAATGATTGCTAGCATATCGCTTAAAAATAAAAACATTCTACCTTAAAATGCCTATTATAACAATACAACTGGGTCGATTTGGTATTCAAAATGATGAGGTTATACGTTATAATGCTCTAATTATTTCCATTCTTTTTTACACTCAGTTTTCATGAACAATAAGCAATTACACTTGCCTAGACCTCGTGGCCTTTATCACCCAAACAATGAGAAAGAGAATTGTGGTGTTGGCTTTATTGCTAATTTAAAAAGTCATCCCTCTCATAAAATTACTAAAGATGCCCTAGAAATGCTCTCTCGTATGGATCATCGTGGAGGTTGTGGTTGTGAAGCAAATACTGGTGATGGTGCTGGTATCTTGACGAACATTCCACATGATTTTTTCTCAGTGGAAATTCAATCTCTATTTGGAATTGAAGTTGCGCCGGGAAGTTATGGAGTTGGAAATGTTTTTTTTCCTCAAGATGCTAAAGAAAGAGAACACTGCATTTCAGTAATTGAAAAAGCCGTAAAAGATGAAGGTCAAAACCTGATTGGTTGGCGTGATGTGCCTTTGGATGAAATCAAGGCTGATATTGGAGATACTGCACGTGACTCACAACCTGTAATGAAACAGCTTATTATTGCTAACTCTCAAGGACTAGATTCAGACTCCTTTGAGGGTGCTCTTTATATTATTCGAAAACATGTTTCCAAAGTCATCCGCTCAGATGATTCACTTTCTCAGGCCTTGTTATTTTATATTTGTAGTCTTTCTACAAGAGTCATAATCTATAAGGGAATGCTTATGGGGTCGCAGTTATTGAACTTCTATACAGACCTTAGTAATAAAAAATTTAGCACATATTTAGCTATGGTGCATTCACGTTTTTCAACCAATACTTTTCCATCGTGGGATCGTGCACAGCCTTGTCGCTTTATGGCTCACAATGGAGAAATTAACACTCGACAAGGTAACTTCAACTGGATGAGGGCTCGCGAAGGAGTTTTAGAGAGCGCTGTTTTTGGTAATAACTTAAATAAAACTTTGCCAGTTATTGAAACTGAAGTTTCAGATTCTGGTAGCTTTGATAACGTTTTAGAATTTCTTCTAATGAATGGAAGGTCATTACAGGAAGCTGTATTGATGATGATCCCGGAAGCTTGGCAAAACGACAATGAGATGAGTGAAAAGAAAAAAGCTTTTTATGAGTATTTCTCTAATGTTATGGAGCCTTGGGATGGGCCTGCATCAATTGCTTTTACCGATGGAAGATACATTGGTGCAGTCCTTGACAGGAATGGACTTAGACCATCTCGCTACTACTTGACTCATGATGATCGAGTTATTATGGCCTCTGAAGTTGGTGTGGTTGATGTAGAAACCAATAACATTAAAACAAAAGGTAGACTTAGGCCTGGAAAAATGTTTCTTGTTGACTTTGATAAGGGCAAGCTAGTTGATGATGAAGAGATAAAAGACAGCTTTGCTGGGAAAAATCCTTACCATGATTGGCTAAAAGATCAACAAATAAAACTATCAGATATACCAGCTCCTGGAGATGCCAAAGGCTTCTATCCTGAAACACTTATAAACCGATTAAAGGTATTTGGCTATAGTACGGAAACATTACAATTTATGTTGTTACCACTTGTCAGTGAGCTAAGGGATCCAGTCGGATCAATGGGGAATGATACTGCATTGGCATGCCTCTCAGATCAGTCTCGCATAATCTATGACTACTTTAAGCAACTTTTTGCTCAAGTCACTAATCCTGCTATCGACTCTATAAGAGAGGAGGTTGTTATGTCATTGAGCTGTTCAATCGGGCCCGAAGGAAACCTACTAAGTAACAAGGCTGAAAATGCCCATCGCCTAGTTATTGAGCATCCCATTCTAACAAATGAAGAAATATCAGCTCTACATCAATGCGACCATCGTGGCTGGACAAGCAAGACGATTGACATTACTTACGATGTAAATGAAAAGCACGACTTAAGTGAGATGCTTGATTCTATTTGCCAACAAAGTACTCAAGCTATAAATGATGGTCATAGTCTAGTTATATTGTCAGATCGAAATATTAATTCAAGCCGAAATGCTATAAGTTCTCTTCTGGCTTCCTCAGCAGTACACAGATATTTGGTGGCTAATTACAAAAGAACTCAAGTAGGGTTAATCGTTGAAACTGGGGAAGCTAGAGAAGTCCACCACTTCTGTCTACTGACAGGTTTTGGTGCTGACGCTATTAATCCATACCTTGCCTTTGAAGCACTATGGCAAGCAAGGCGAGACAATCTAATTAATCTAGACGATGACGAAGCCATTGTTAAAGCATATCGCAAAGCTATCGCTAAAGGGATGCTAAAAGTGATGGCAAAAATGGGAATTTCAACATTAGCGTCCTACAAAGGTGCACAAATTTTCGAGGCGGTTGGGCTTTCTCTTGAAGTCATGAATAAGTGTTTCTTTGAAACTGCAAGCAGAATCAGTGGGGTTGGCTTCGATGTCATTCAAACTGAATCTGAAGCGCAACATAAAAAAGCATACCTCTCAACCTCACTAGATAACCTTGGAGAATACCATTGGAGAAGTGGTGGTGAGAAACATATGTGGGAACCTCAAACTATTACCAGTCTTCAAAAAGCAGCTAGAAATAATGATCAAAATGCATACTGGGAATTCTCGAAAAAATCTAATGAAGAAGGCACTAGAAATTGCACTCTTCGAGGCTTAATGGAATTTAAAACAGGTAAACCAATCGATATTGAAAAAGTTGAACCAGCTCAAGAAATTGTAAAAAGATTTGTAACCGGCGCAATGAGTTTTGGTTCTATATCTGCTGAATCTCATGAGTCTCTGGCTATAGCAATGAATCGTATTGGTGGAAAATCAAATACTGGAGAAGGAGGGGAAGACTCTAAACGATGGACTCCAGATTTAAATGGCGATTCTCGTCGAAGCGCTATTAAGCAAGTTGCATCTGGTCGCTTTGGTGTTACTATCGAATTCCTAAATAATGCTGATGAGTTGCAAATTAAAGTTTCACAAGGCGCAAAACCAGGAGAGGGTGGTGAATTACCTGGCAGCAAAGTTGATGAAGGAATTGCAAAGATTCGTTGCTCGACTGCCGGTGTAGGTTTAATTAGTCCTCCGCCACATCATGATATTTATTCTATTGAAGACTTAGCTCAACTAATTTTTGACCTTAAGAGGTCTAATCCTGATGCACGTATTAGTGTGAAATTAGTCTCTGAAGTTGGTGTTGGAACAGTTGCTGCAGGTGTAACTAAAGCTAAATCTGATCATATCCTTATTTCTGGTCATGACGGTGGAACCGGCGCCTCACCTTTAACTTCAATTAAACATGCCGGCCTGCCTTGGGAGCTAGGTGTTGCTGAGACACATCAAACTCTAGTTATGAATGACCTACGTTCACGAGTAGTCATTCAAACTGATGGTCAACTCAAAACAGGAAGAGATGTTGCAATCGCTGCGTTGCTAGGAGCTGAAGAGTTTGGCTTTTCAACAGCTCCACTGATTACACTGGGTTGCATTATGATGCGTAAATGTCACCTCAATACCTGTCCGGTTGGAATAGCAACGCAAGATAAAGTGTTGCGTAAAAAATTTACAGGCAAACCGGAACATGTCGTCAATTACTTATTTATGGTGGCACAAGAGTTACGTATTATTATGGCGGAACTTGGATTTGAAAAACTAACTGATATGGTCGGCCGCGTTGATATGCTTGAAATGAATCAAGCAATTAACCACTGGAAACATCACTCTATAGATCTAAGTGCAGTTTTAACACCTGCCGATAATCAATATAGAGATGCAGGAACCTTTCAAAGTATTAAGCAAGACCATCAGCTTGAGAAACAACTTGATCATCAGCTAATTGCAAAATCAAAAGTTGCAATTGAAGGCAATAGCAAGGTTAAATTTGAATCAACTATCTCTAATATTGACAGAGCTGTTGGGGCGATGCTGTCTTCTCATGTTGTCAAGACAAGAAATGGAAATAACCTAAAAGAAGGTGCAATACATGTTGATTTTAAAGGCTCAGCAGGACAATCGTTTGGTGCATTTCTTGCAAAAGGAATAACTCTGTCAGTTGAGGGTGACGCTAATGACTATGTTGGCAAAGGCCTTTCTGGTGGCCGCATAATTATTTACCCGCCAAAAGATTCTACCTTCACTCCACAGAGTGAAATCATTGCTGGTAATGTTTGCGGTTATGGTGCCACTGGAGGTGAAATGTATTTATCCGGCCAGGTAGCTGAGCGCTTTTGTGTAAGAAATTCTGGACTAATTGCGGTTGTTGAAGGAATTGGTGATCATGGATGTGAATATATGACAGGTGGACGCGCAGTAATACTAGGCGAGGTAGGACGCAATTTTGGCGCTGGCATGAGTGGCGGTATAGCTTTTGTCTATAATCCTAATCTAACTCTTCAAAGTAGATCTAACTCATCAATGATAGATTTTGATCTAATGGATAGAGAGTCAACTTCTGAGTTGTTTACTCTTTTAACCAAGCATTTCAAACTAACGGGTTCTCAGATTGCAGAGAAAATCATAAATAACTGGGATGAAGAAATAGCTCACTTTGTTAAGGTGATGCCAAAGGCGTTAAAAGAAGTTCTTGCGGCAAAAAATAAAGTATTGCTTGAGGCAAGCTAGATAGGTATTGCGTCGATCACATCTGCGCTAGCCCCTAATACCCCGTCAACTGCATTACCTATAACCGGTATTACCGAAATAACAGAACCTGTAATTCGCATTGGGACAGTCACTACTTTAGTTAAAACGCAGCCTGATATATAAAGAACTATTAGACTCAACAATAATAACTTTTTCATTATTTCCTCTCCATAACAATAAAGTGATAAACAAACTTATTAATATCGTCTGGCTGGTGAGATTCACAGCTAATTTGAAGCCATTCACTTTGATCATAATGAGGAAAATACACATCTCCCTTAAATTTTCCTTCGATCTGAGTAATATATAGTCTTGTTACTTCTGGTAGCAATTGCTCACATAAACTTGCACCTCCAATTACCATTACTTCATTATCGTTTTTAGTAATTGAAAGTGCTGCATCAATACTATCAACTACCTCACAGCCAGAAAATAAAGCCTCTGGGTTTCTTGTGATTACAATATTTCGACGATTAGGTAGCGCTCTTCCAATAGATTCATAAGTTTTACGGCCCATCAAGATAGAATTCCCAGTGGTAATTTTTTTAAAATATGCCAAGTCAGCTGGAAGATACCATGGAAGCCCATTATCTTTTCCAATCAGGCGATTGTCGTCCATTGCAACGACTATTGATAAGCGCATAAATTTTGCCTGAATAAAGTAAAATATTAGATTATTTTACAATTTTTGAACTTCTAGTGTCACTCATTCTTGCATCATCATCGTCCTACAGAAAAGCCATTCTAGAAAGGCTTGGCGTACCCTTTATAACTGCCTCACCTGACATTGATGAAAGTAGAAATACTTCAGAGTCACCATATGAGCTAGTGTATCGCTTGTCCGAAGAAAAAGCCAAAGAAGTTTCAAAAACACACTCTGGCATTATTATTGCGTCCGACCAGGTTGCAACTCTTGATTCCGGAGACAAAAAAAATGATGAAATATTTAATAAACCAGGTACTCACGAAAATGCATTTTCACAGCTTAAAAAAAGTTCTGGCAAAACTGTAACATTTCTCACTGGTATCGCTCTATTAAATACAGAAACGTCAGTCATGCAAGTTCATGTTGAGCCTTTCAAGGTCAACTTTAGGCTACTAACTGATAATCAAATTTTGTCTTACTTAGAAAAAGAAGATGTCCTTAACTGTGCCGGTAGTTTCAAATCAGAAGGCTTAGGAATTGCATTATTCAGCAGTATGGAAGGCAAGGATCCTAATAGCCTTATTGGACTTCCAACAATCCAACTAATCAAAATGCTCGCTAAGGAAAATGTTCATATCTTATGAGCGTTTTTTATCCTGAAGACTTCAAGCCTTTTTCGTCTGGCTTAACAAATCACTGGGGTTCACTTTATGGCTCATCTGAAGCTCTAGCACTCTTAGAATTTGCTGAATCTCAAAAACGAGTTTTAGTATACATTGCCAAAGATATTGCACATTATGATGAAATACAAAAAGCGCTGAAATTTTTTAACTCCTCTATTGAAATATTAGATTTCTCTAGCTGGGAAGTGTTGGCTTTTGATCACTTTTCACCTCATCCAGATATTGTCTCATCTAGGCTTGAGACGCTTTCAAAATTATCAACCTTAGAAGCTGGCATTGTCATAACGACCCTAGAAACGTTGTCACAAAAATTATGCCCGACAGACTATATTGATAGATACAGCCTCAGTTTAAGTGCAGGCCAAACTCTTGAAATAGAACCCTTTGTAAATAAACTTATAAAAATTGGATATCGAAGGGTATCAACTGTCATGGAGCAAGGGGAATTTAGTATTAAAGGCGCCTTAATTGATCTTTATCCTATGGGTGCAAAGTACCCATATCGGATTGACTTATTTGATAATGAGATTGATTCGATACGCACCTTTAAAGCCTCAACTCAGCGATCAATTGAAGTTATAAATAAGATTAAACTGTTGCCTGCGCGAGAATTTGCATCAGATAACGAAAGTATTTCGACCTTTAAGAGTAATTACTTATCTGAATTTGGTAACACTGATGGATTCATTTATAACGAAGTCAGTGAGGGCAGATTTCCTGGGGGAATAGAATTCTACCTACCACTGTTTTTTGATAAAACTAACACCCTTTTTGATTTCTTAAATACTGAGCCAGTTGTAGTCTATCAAAAAGGCCTTTCTGAGGTCATGAAGAATCAAAGTAATGAATTACTTGAGCGCTATGAACATTGCAATCATTCTCTTGAAAGACTTCCACTAGAAATTAACAAAGTTTTTTTAAGTGCTGAGGAATTTTTTAAACTAATTAAGGATAAAAATCAAATCCAGACTCAGTCTTCAAAAATGCATCAAATGGGTGCTCTAAACTTTTCCTCAGCTATACTTCCGCCTGTAAAAATTCAAGCTCAAACTAAAAATCCTCTAAATAAATTAATTAAATTTGTTGAAAACTTCCAATCCAGAGTATTAATTGTATGCGAATCTGAGGGACGTCAGAGCGTTCTTACTGAACTTCTTTCGAGTTATAACATAAGCGCAATTAATTGTAATGGTTGGGATGATTTTCTTGATCAAGATCATAAACTTTGCATTACAAATGCTCGTCTTAGTGATGGAATTCTTTGCGATCGGTTTGCGATCATTACTGAAAATAATTTGTTTGGTCAAGATGCAGTCAATCAAAGAAGAAGAAGACGGGCAAAACATAAAGATTTTGATGAGGCTATTAAAAGTCTTGTTGAAATTCAATTGGGTGACCCTATAGTTCATGAACATTATGGTGTTGGACGTTACTTAGGTCTAAAGAGTCGAACTTTTGATGAAAATCAGCAAGATTTTCTGTCCCTTGAATATGCTAATGGTTCAATTCTGATGGTACCCATTACTGCTCTTAATTTAATTTCTCGATATTCTGGAGCAAGCACTGACAATGCGCCACTTCATAAGCTGGGAAGTCAGCAATGGAGTAAAGCGAAAAGAAAGGCCGCCGAAGCACTCCATGATGTTGCAGCAGAGTTATTAGAAATCTATGCAAAAAGACAGTCTCAAAAAGGCTTTGCCTATCCTGCGCCAAGTGACTCTTATAGTTCTTTTGTTTCTAGCTTTGCTTTCGAAGAAACTCCAGATCAACTTAAAACAATGGATGATGTTCTTCTAGATATGCAGTCTGATAAACCAATGGATCGTTTGGTTTGTGGAGATGTGGGTTTTGGAAAAACTGAAATTGCTATGCGAGCAGCATTTTTGGCTGTGGAGGCAGGAAAACAAGTTGCAATGCTTGTGCCTACAACTTTATTAGCTAGCCAGCATTATCAAACTTTTACGGACCGCTTTTCAAAGTTTCCAATAATAATTAAATCTCTTTCTAGATTTCAGAATTCAAAGGAACAGAGTCAAATCAAATCTGGCCTCAATGAGGGAAAAATTGATATTGTAATAGGAACTCATAAACTCATTCAGGGATCAATTAAATACCACAACTTAGGATTAATTATCATTGATGAAGAGCATCGATTTGGTGTTAAGCAAAAAGAATCACTTAAAAAAATTCGAGGACAAAGTGACATATTAACAATGACTGCGACACCTATCCCTAGATCACTCAATATGGCTCTAGGGTCTTTAATGGAACTTTCAATTATTGCCTCTCCCCCTGCAAAAAGGACTGCAATTCAAACCTTCGTTGATGAATGGGACAATGAAACAATTAAAGAAGCTTGTTCTCGCGAACTTCATCGAGGAGGTCAAATTTTTGTAGTTCATAACGATATAGACACAATTGACAATATGGCAGAATCTCTAAGAGATATGATGCCAAATCTCAATGTTCGGATCGCTCATGGGCAGATGCCAAGCAAAGAGCTTGAACAAATTATGGCTGATTTTTATCATCAGCGTTTTCAGCTTTTAGTTTGTACTACGATTATTGAAACTGGAATTGACATTCCAAGTGCCAATACAATGATTATTAATAATGCACAAAATTTTGGGCTTGCTCAACTACATCAGCTTCGCGGAAGAGTAGGTCGTTCTCATCATAAAGCATATGCCTATCTTGTTATAAAGTCGCATCAATCACTAACTAATGATGCAAAGAAACGTCTTGATACTATTGCTTCATTAGAGGAGCTTGGGGCTGGGTTCATGCTAGCAAATCATGATCTAGAGATAAGAGGAGCTGGAGATTTACTTGGAGAAAATCAGAGCGGTAAAATTTCAGAAATTGGATTTAATCTTTACCATGACCTTCTAAAAAGAACAATTCAGGCTATCAAAAATAATACAAAATTTGATATCAATGATGCAATTATTGACGAGATTGAAATTAATAGTGGTATCGCCTGCATAATACCTGAAACATATTTATCTGACGTCCATGAACGCTTAATACTTTACAAAAGAATTGCTAGCGCTAAGGATGATGATGAATTAAAAGAATTAAAAATTGAAATGATTGATCGCTTTGGCCTCCTTCCTGATCAAACAAAAAATCTATTTGAATCAACTTCATTAAGGATTTTTGCAGAAAAATTTGGAGTAAAAAAGATAAATATTTTCGATGAAAAAACTGAAATCACTCTAAATAATAATAGCACTATAGAAGCGATAAAAATTATTAACTTAATTCAAAAACAACCATCAATCTTCCAATTAAAAAATCAAAATACTCTCATTTTTAATAAAGAAATGGAGCACAATCTTTCAAGAATAGAAAAAGTTAGAGAGCTACTAAGTAGCTTAGTGTAAATATCTTTCTTAAGAAAATTAACTAATTCTCTATATCTGAAGGGATAAGTTGTGGAGCAAAATAGCGAATTCCAGGAACAATCACTAAAGCTGCAAAAAATAAAACAGTTAAGCAACCTAAAATATCACCAAGCAAATAACCCTGTATGAATTTCACTGCATTAATTGAAAAATTATCAAAATACGAAAAAGCAAAGAATTTCATTAGTGTGTTATATAAAGCGGTCAGGATTACCAAAAAAAGTAAGTGCTGAAAAACTAGTTTGTTTCCTTCAAAAAAGTTCGATAGTTTAAAGAATTTCATGCTGGCAATAGCTAGCAATGGAGCAAGGGCACCCACAAGGTGTACAATATTTTTAGTAAAAATAAATAATGGTTCTCCATGAAACCAATGGGCTGAAAACATAATGGCCAAGAATACAGCTGAAACAATTCTGAAACCAAATAAAAGATAGCATAATGACACTGCACCTAAAGGAAGCCAAATGAAGTTCCCAACCAAAGGATGGGTCTGGCCATTAATAAACGTAATAAAAACAATAACAACAAAAGCGATACTATTTACATAGAGAAAATTACTGATTTTATTCACAATAGTATTCATGGCATAACAACATAAATCTCCTATTATTATTTATTTAGAGTCGCTGGAATAAGGTAACAGTCGACTTTAAAAGCCCTTAAAGGAAGGCTACTAACCTGTATTAAGTTATATTCCGTGCTACTTGCACTATCAATCACGTCCTATACTTTTTTAAGTGGCCATTAGGCAACCCACTTCTTAAAAGAAAACTAATTAGGTAGTGTTAAAATCATTTCTCTTTTATCAACTAAAGACTGTTCAGACTTTATCACACCATTAGATGTAAGGAAAAGAACCGCCCTTTTAATAGTAGAAAGAGAATATTTAGAGAAGTACGGTTCACTTTTAATTGAAGTTATTGTGACATTTAAATTTGAAGTTACAAAAGAAAATACCGCCCTCTCAACTTCAGAATAATCATTCAAACCAAGCTCTTTTTCACACTCATCTAATGATTTTCTCAATTGAAACAATTTGCTTATTGCATTTTTCATATTAAATTCCTCTAAAAAACAAATTTTATTATATGGGATTAAATCAGCAGTTGAATATGAAATATTAAAAAAAATTGATTATTTCAAGTCTAATGCTGGATATTAAATTGTTGCTTAAGGCTTATATATTCAATCACCTTAATTCTGGGTCCAAATTGACTAACGACGCGCGCAGCAGCAGCATTAGCAAAATCAGCAGCCCAGGAATAGTTCTTACCACATCCCAGAGCATATAAAAATGCACCAGCAAACATGTCCCCAGCACCATTTGTATCTATAGCGTTTGTAATGACACCTGAAGTATGAATAAGTTCTTTACCATCGAAGACCAATGAACCACCTGGCCCTCTAGTAATGACGAATGTCTTAGCATATTGTTTAAGCGCCTCAACTGCCGCTTCAATTGTATGTGTGTCAGTAAAGCTTCTAGCCTCATCTCCATTACAAAAGAGTAAGTCAATACCGTCATTGCCAATAATAGTTCTAATATTATCTGAAAAAACATCTACTATAAAGGGGTCTGAAAGGCTGAGTGAGGTTTTAACTCCTTTTTGTTTAGCATAGATCATAGCATCTCTTGCGACACCTGTTCTTGCATCATCGGTAACTAGGTATCCTTCAATGTATAACCAGTTTGAATTCTCTAATGACGCTAGATTAATTTCATTGGAAGATAGCTCTAAACTAGCACCTAAATACGTATTCATAGTCCGCTCAGCGTCAGGCGTAACCATTACAAGGCATTTTCCAGTAACGCCACTTGTGGCTTCTACATCATGAAAATCAACGCCAGCACGCTTCAAATCTTTTACAAAAAAATCACCCTCAGGATCTGTAGCAACCTTACCTGAGTAAAAAGCTTTAGAGCCAAATCTACTTGCTGCAACAACTGTATTACATGCTGAACCACCACAACTTCTCTTTACTGGTATGCGTTGAGTAGTAAGAGAGTTAATTAAATTCCGTTGGCGTTCCTCATCAACAAGCGTCATAAGCCCTTTATCAATTTCATTTTCTTTTAGAAATGAATCAGACACAATAACTTCTGTATCTACTATAGCTGCGCCTATTGCATATATATCATATTTTTTCATTAAATCCTTAATCTAAATTTATCTCTAATTTCTTGATTAACCCCTATACCCTTAAAGTTGCTGGGACTGGAAAATGTACAGATTCATTAGCACCACTCACTTCAATAATTTCATCAGCGCCGTTGTCTAAAAGAAAATCAACAACCTCTTTAACTAATACTTCAGGTGCTGAAGCTCCAGCCGTAACTCCAACTGAAGTAATGCCACGCAACCATTCTATGTCAATATCGCTTGCACCATCTATCAAGTAAGCAGGCTTATTATTATTTTCTGCAATCTCTCTGAGTCGATTAGAGTTGGAAGAATTTTTTGAACCTATAACTAGCAACATTTCAGCATTTTTAATTATAACTTTTACTGAATCTTGGCGATTTTGAGTTGCGTAACAAATATCACTCTTTTTAGGGGACTGAATCTGAGGGAATTTAGCCTTTAATAAACCAACTATCTGTTTTGTATCGTCAACTGAAAGGGTAGTCTGCGTAGTGTATGAAATATCAATATTTTCTGAAAAATTTAAATTTTTAATATCGGCCGCTGTCTCAACAAGAGTAATTTTTTTTGAGTCATTTGATTGACCAAGAGTTCCCTCTACCTCAGGGTGCCCATTATGACCAATAAGGATCACTTGATGATTTTGTTTTTGACGACGAGCAACCTCTTTATGAACTTTTGTTACTAAGGGACATGTAGCATCATATACGGTTGCAGAAATAGAGGCGGCATCTTTTCTTACAACTTGAGAGACACCATGTGCACTAAATACTACAACACTACCTTCTGGAACTTGATCAATTTCATCAACAAAAATTGCACCCTTATTCCTAAGATTTTCAACAACAAACCTATTATGTACAACCTCATGTCGAACATAAATTGGTGATCCATGTTTGTCAATAGCACGCTCAACTATCTCAATAGCACGCTCAACTCCAGCGCAAAAACCCCTTGGATTAGCCAATAATACCTTCACAGTTGATATACTTTATTCAAATTAATAATTACTAAAGTTTAATATTAGATTTGGTTCTTATGATTCAGTGCAAATAATATCTGATAGATCTTTTTTCGTAACTCTGAGCGATGCACTATCATATCAATAGCGCCTTTTTCAAGTAAAAACTCACTTCTTTGAAAGCCTTCTGGTAATTCTTCTCTGACGGTTTGTTCTACAACCCTAGCACCCGCAAATCCAATTCTTGCTTTAGGCTCTGCAATTTGTACATCCCCTAACATTGCCAAACTAGCTGAAACACCACCCATTGTTGGGTCAGTCAACACTGAAATAAAGGGAATTTTGTTATCAGATAACAATTTAACAGCAAGGGATGTTTTAGACATCTGCATCAAAGAAAAAAGTCCTTCTTGCATTCGTGCACCACCACTAGCTGAGAAACAAACGAGAGGGTGTTTATTTTCAATAGAAGCATCTGCAGCTCTAACAAACTTCTCCCCAACAACAGAGCCCATTGAACCACCCATAAAACTAAAATCAAATGCAGCAGCTACAATTGGAATTCCTTTTAATAGACCTTTTTTTACAACTAGTGCATCTTTTTCTTTAGTAGATTTTTGAGCTTCAATATAGCGATCTTTATACTTTTTTTGATCTTTAAATTTAAGGGGGTCTACCGACTCAAGGTTAATAGCAATTTCAAACTGATGCTCAACATCAAGAAAACTTTCTAGGCGCTTTCTTGCAGAAATTCGTAAATGATGATCACACTTAGGGCAAACATAATGCAGCCGCTCAAGCTCCTCTTGATAAAGCACACGATTACACTCAGGACACTTACTCCAAAGACCTTCAGGAATATTTTTTTTAGCGTTTTTACCAATTGATGGCAAAATTTTCTCTAACCAACTCATAGTAAGCCTTAGTTAATTAATAGCACTTGAGATTTCATTTGATAGATTACCAATTTTAGTAATCATTTTATCCTTATCTCCTGACAACTGCTCAACAATAGAGACCAGTGCACTTCCAACAATTACCGCGTCAGCGTTCTCACTAACTTGCTTTGCTATTTCTGCATTTTTAATCCCAAAACCTACGCCAACTGGTAGTTTGATGTAATTTCTCATTCTAGATAAGTGATGATTAACCGAGTCAACATCTAAATTTCCGGCACCAGTTACTCCTTTCAAGGAGACAAAGTAAATATAGCCAGTTGCAATTTTTGCGATATACTTTAATCGCTCATCAGTAGTAGTGGGAGCAACCAAGAAAATAAAGTCAATTTCTAATTCATCTAACTCCGATTTCAGCTCATGAGCTTCTTCTGGTGGCATATCCACAACTAAAACACCATCCACCCCAGCCTCTTGGGCTTTCTGTGCAAAGGCTTTATAGCCATAAACTTCGATTGGATTGGTATAGCCCATTAAAACAATACCGGTGCTTTGGTTATGTTCTCGAAATCTCTCAACTATAGCAAATACATCATTCAAACTAACTCCATCAGCGACTGCTCTTTCATGAGATTTAGCGATGACTGGTCCATCAGCCATAGGGTCTGAGAATGGCATTCCCAATTCTATAATGTTGGCGCCTTTATTGGCCAGAGTAGATACTAAAGCCTCTGAATTATCAAGCCCACCATCCCCTGCCATGATGTATGGAATGAAAGCTTTGCCGCCAGTCTTATTGAGTTTATTAAAAATACTTGAGATTTGAGACATTGTTTTTATTCTTTTTTTTAAGGACTAAATTTTAACATAGACACGCTAGAATACAATTTAATGTCTATCCAAGAAAAGTGCATTTATTTTGACTTTGTATAAGAGTGAACTGCATCAACTAAAACTTTCATACTCTCTGGATTCACATCAGGGGTTATACCGTGTCCAAGATTAAATACATGGCCTGTTTGACCCTTAAATTGATCAAGCACTTTATAAGCTTCCGCAGTAATTACCTCGGGTGAGGCATACAGGACCGAAGGGTCAAGATTGCCCTGCAAGGCTACCTTGGAGCCGATTCGTCTTTCGGCCTCTCCAATTTCAACTGTCCAGTCAAGTCCAACACCATCACACCCAGTTGCTGCAATTTGCTCGAGCCAAGCCGAACCGCCTTTTGTAAAGAGTGTCACAGGAATCGTTTTTTCATCATATTTGCGGTGAATGCCTTCAACAATTTTTGACATGTATCTTAGTGAAAAATTTTCGTAACTCTTCTTATTTAATAGACCACCCCAAGTATCAAAAATCATAACAGAGTCTGCGCCTGCCTCGATTTGGGCATTTAGGTAATCAATAACGGTATCTGCCAAAACGTTTAAGAGTTGATGCATATGCTTAGGGTTTTCATACAAAAGCCCTTTAACCTTAGAAAAGTTTTTACTAGAACCACCCTCAACCATATAGGTCGCTAGAGTCCATGGGCTTCCAGTAAAACCAATAAGAGGAACTCTACCTTTAAGGTTTTTTTTAATTACTGAGATAGCATCACTGACATAGGCAAGTCTACTACCAACATCTGGCTTAGACAA
>Ga0209089_10001663_pt1 | contig 20348 bp, 17 predicted proteins | sample ArcticOcean_MG_C_FD_187431 | JGI IMG/M metagenome (GOLD analysis project Ga0209089, IMG submission 187431) | Marine microbial communities from western Arctic Ocean - ArcticOcean_MG_CB2_150 (SPAdes) (version 2) | ecosystem: Environmental > Aquatic > Marine > Oceanic | place: Arctic Ocean: Canada... | reverse complement strand
TTGGTTTGTTCAATCATTATCACTTTATTATCTTTCCACTCTACTGTACGTAAACTAGTTACATTTTGCATATAATAATAAAAAATTTAGGTTTTTAAAAACCAATGGATACACTATAGTGTAGATATATATTTTATTGTAGATGTTAAATTATAGACATTGGATATTTCTACTTTAGAAAAATATGATTCACAAAAAATGTATAAATTTTACGATGAATGGCCAAAAATTGCGCGTGAATCATTTGAATCAGAACAAGAATCAATAGATTTTCAAAATATAGATCATATTGTTTTTATGGGAATGGGAGGATCTGGAGCAATTGGGGATTTATTTTCTTCAATATTATCAAAAAGTGATATTCACATATCGCTAATTAAGGGATATCTATTACCAAAAACTGTCGATAAAAATACACTAGTAATTGTTACTAGTGTGTCTGGAAATACAGATGAATCTTTGGCTGTATTAAATTCTGCAAAAAAAATAGATTGTAATCTAATTGTATTTTCATCAGGAGGTAAAATGGAGCAATTTTGTAAAAATAATCAAATCATATTTAGAAAAATTCCACTTGTTCACTCTCCAAGAATATCTCTTATCAATTTTACATATACAATTCTAAAAATATTAAATTCTATACTTCCAATTGAAAAAAAAGACATAATGGAATCATTAGATAAATTAGACATAATAAAAAAACAAATAAGTTCTCAAAATTTATCGGATTCAAATCCAGCAATTAATTTGGCTAAATGGATATCTGGTATTCCTGTTATTTATTATCCTCATGGATTACAATCAGTTGCAATTAGATTCAAATCATCATTGCAAGAAAATGCAAAAAATCATGTAATTGTAGAAGATGTAATTGAGACATGTCATAATGGAATTGTACCATGGGAAAGATCATCAGTGGTACAACCAATTCTTTTACAAGGACAAGATGATTATATTAAAACAAAAGAAAGGTTTCAAATTATTAAAGAATTTTTTATTAAAAGTAATATTGATTTTAAAGAAATTAATTCGGTTTCAGGAAATATACTAACAAAAACTGTTTGTCTTATGTACACACTTGATTATGTATCAATTTACAGAGCAGTTTTATCAAAAATTGATCCATCTCCAGTTTTACCTATAGAATATATTAAAAGAAAATTAGACACATAATTTATTTAACTTCTTATTTTTAATAATAAATTACATACATTCCCCGAAAATGGAATATTAGTAAAATTTTAGAAGAAATAGATTAAACTAAAATTAGATTTCTTCTAAGTTATATTGACATAGAATAGTTTGTATTTGACTTTAGAATCATTGAAATTTTTGCATAAATAAAAAACTCATCATTTTTAATTTCTTTAATTGAACATCCACATTTTTTTGAAAGATGTGTTCCAATAACTACTAATATCAATTCTAATTTTACTTTTTTTTATTTCATGTAATATTGGATATAAAATTCCATACTCTGCCCTGGTTCCAGGAGTTACAAGAATTTTCCTTTCATGATCATCTTCATGTTTTATTTGATTGAAAGAAACATGTTCTAATAATGGCTTCTATGTTTTATCTTTGTGACATTCATAGTTTCTGAAATAGGCGTAAATTGGGATGGTGATTTTTCACTATTACAAAAAATGATGAATTCTTCAAAAAAATGTGGATGTAACGCTGTAAAATTTCAGGCATATAATAAGGAAATCGTTGGAGCACATCCAGAAAATGCTAGACTAATGAAATCTACAATTACTTCTGAAAACATAGAAAAAATTGATTCTTTAGCAAAAGAAGTTGGTATTGAATGGTTTGCTACACCAATGTATCTAGAGGCAGTAGATCTTTTGAATCCATATGTTAAAAGATTCAAAATCAGGGAGTTAGAAGGCAGAAAAATCGTTAAAAATGAAAATTCAGAATTATTTGAAAAAGTTTTGAATACAAAAAAAGAGATCATCATAAGTTCTGAAAAATCCCCAATTGAGTCAAAATATTATAAAAATTCTAATATAAAATGGCTTTATTGTGTTCCAAAATATCCCTGTGAATTATCTGAAATTAATTTTAGTTTTCTAAATGAATTTGATGGCTATTCAAATCATTCTCCTAAGATTATTGCTCCTCTTTCATCAGCAATACTTGGAGCAGAAATTATTGAAATTCATGTGACTACAGATAAGAATCAAAACTTTATTGATAATAATGTAAGTTTTGACTTTGAACATGTTAAAAAGTTAATAAAATTAATTAAAGAATTTGAAAAAATTAAACATTAATTTAATTTTGTTTATTTATAAATTCTTTAATGGTTTCAACAATAAATTTTAACTCAAATAATTTCATTGTAGGAAATATCATTTTTATCAAAAGTTAATCCAGGACGAGTGTCAGGCATTAAACATTTTTTACAATATTTCAACAACTAATTTATTTTTAATTACTAATTTATATGATTTTATTACTATTTCAAATTACTGTATTTTTTTAGACTCAATCTTTTTTTATTGCACTATCGTAATATTTTTCAAATTTTTCTTGTCTATCTGCTTCCACGAACTTAGGTGGAGAAAAAAATTTGTTATCTAAATTATGATTTATTCCTACTAAAGAATATCTTACTTTTTTAGAAATATTATTTCCAGATCTATGGATTAATTTTGAACTAAAAATTAGTAATTGTCCTAACTTTATCTCCATTACTTGTTTTTCATATTTCACAACATCTAATTCATCTACGATAAATGGATATTTTTCATTCTCTCGTTTCACATTACTTTGTTTTGCAATTTTATTGTGACTACCTACACATACTTCTACTGCACCATTTTCTATTTTTGCATCATGAATTAATGGTGCCCATATTTGTACAAATTCACTTTTTGGAACATAATAAAATACCTCTTGATGCCAACCACATTTTTTCATATGAGGATCAAATGGTGTATCTATTCTACATCTTGATTGATCTATGTATAGTGGATCATCTAATTCTCTTCCCATAATTTGATTAATATTTTGTGAAATTTCTTTTTTTGATGTTATTCTAAGAAATTGTGATGTTTGATATATTGTGTCGTAGATATCTGCAATATATTGATGGTTTAATTCTTCTAACATGTTTACGCCTTCATCTAATTCTTTTCCTTCAAAATCTTCTATAACTCGATCTGGATATTTTTCTTTAGCATCTTTTAGGTATTTTCTAATTACATGAGTGAGCATATTTCTAAATTCTAATAATTCTATTTTAGTAAAAAAATTGTCTAAAACTATATACCCCTTATCTGCGAATGACTTTGTTTGTTCTTCTGTTAACATACTTTTGAAATTTTATATTTTATATTCTCTATTATTCCTATCTATTGTAAAAAATCATTCGTATCATATCTACATAACTCAAAAATTTTTTCTTTTGTAATTTCTGCATCTCCTACGTTAGTTGTTAAGCCTGCTTTAAAACCCCTTTTTGAAATTTCATTAATAACTTGATCATTATAATCCCCATATGGGTAACACATAATGATTTCATTATTTTTACTACTAATTTTATGACAAAATTTCTTACTAATTTCAATTTCATTTATTAATTTTTCATTATCTATGTGTGATAACCATTCATGTGAATGACTATGTGAACCAAAAACCATGCCTGATTCTGACATTTCTTTCATTTCTTCTAATGACATGTATAATTTTTCTGAAAATTTGGATTCGTCTTGAGTAACAAATTTTTTGAATAAATTATTTGTAATTTCATTTCTTAATGTTAATGGTAATTCTCTTTGAAGTATTCTTTTGATAAATATGACTTCTTTAGTATCAAATCTATTTGAAATAGATAATTCTTTAAAATATTCTTGTGGTGTTTTATTTTTTACAATATCCTTGTTTCTATTTATGGATCTAAATATTTCTTCAACAATTTGATTTTTATTTGGAGTTGATGCTAAAATAAAATGAATTTTATGTACGCCTAATACTATTTTTTCTTCTATGGGTTTTGATGGTGGAAAGAAATAACCTTTTATGCCCATTTTTTTTAAAATTGGATATACTGTACTGTAGTGATCCTTTAATCCATCATCAAACGTTAAAATTATTTCATTTTTCTTAATTTCATTTTTTTTATATGCAGAATCAATTATATCTATAAAATTTCCAAATTCAAATTTTTTTGTAAAGTATTTTAATTGATTTTTAAATTTCTCTATCTCTAGACCTTTTATTTCTGGATATGCGCTATTTTTTAATGAACGTACGTAATGATACATAACAATCTTACATTTATTCATCTTTAGTTTCCTCTATCTTGATCTGAATCACTTTTGACTAAATACCAATTATTTATGTCATTCAAGTCTATTTCATAACGATTTTTACTATTATTAGAATAGAAAAAATTCATACTTTCTCTTCTGTTATGATCAATTGGATTAAACACTGTTGGAATTTTTAACTTATTTTCTTTATCTTTAATAAAACCTGCATTTTCTAAACCCACTTCATAAAATTTTCCAGTACAAAAAAAATCTATAAAATCTACTTTATTGTTACAATATGTAATTATGTGATTGAAAATATCTATATCATAATTTTTTTCACATATTATGTCTAATAGTCTTGCTGCTTTTACTTCCTTATTGTTATCTTCTAATCTTATAACAGCAAACCCTTTCAATTCATTGTTCACTACAAATTCCATAAAATGATAATCAATTATTGGATGTTTAAAATACCTCCAATTCAAATATTCTTCAGTACGATTAATTGTAATTGGATATCTGTTTTTAACAACACTCCAAAATTTTTTGTATTTAAAATTTAAATTTTTTACTCTATTGAATTTCCCTACATTAGAATTACAAATATTAATATTTTTTATGTCAATTTTTTTATTTCCATATTTTTCTAAATTATTTTTATTTAAAATTCGTATGTGTCTATTTAATAATCCTAGATCTTTCCCATTCATATTTGTATAAATTTTTTTTGTACCTTCTGAACCACTCAAGACCATTGATAGATCTCCGTAGGTATTTGATAATTCTATTGTCTTTGTTCCTAATTTTTTACCTCGAAATTCTTTTAATGTATAAAATGAAACGTGCCATATTGCCGGAATAGTTTCATTTAAAATATTCAATTCAATTGGAATAAATCCTAAATGAGATTTTACTTCTTTATCATTTTCGATAACTACTAAAGAAAAATTTGAACTTTTATTAAATGGATTATCTTTGAATTGCCATTTTACATGTTCTAAATTATGCAAAATATGTTTTTTACCATATGCCTTATCATAAAATCTGTTAATTTTCTCATTTATCTCAGAAACAATATTTTTTTTATCTTCCATATTTCACACTTCTTTTATTCATTTCATTTAAAAATTCTTTTTCTTTCATGGTATCCATATGTTGATAAAATCCATGATGTTGATATGCGCTTAATTGATTAATTTCTACTAGTTTTTCTAGAGGTTCTTTCTCCCAAATAGTTAAATCATTTTTATCTACAAAAACCCTATACAGTGGAACTTTCCATTTAGTCATTTTTTCTATTAGATTATTTCCTGTAAAGGATTTAAAAACAATTTTTTCGTTAATTTTACTTTCAGAATACTATTCCCGTCCAACTTTGAAATTAGAATGCCATACTCCATGTTTATCTTGTGAGAACAAATCCTTATTGTACCATTTGTCCATTATCATCCAAAATTCATGGTGAGTCATATTTGTAAATTCACAGAATTTATCAACTATACCTTGATCTAGTTTTCCATCAATTTCTTCAATTATTGGAATCATCTCTTCTCTAGTTTTCAGACCATATCTTATCAATCTTGAAGCATTATCTGTTGCAACAGAATGACCAAATTTCAAATATTTCATGTAAGGATTTAACAAGTAAGGAATCGAATCAACTTGATCATAATTATCAATTGAACCTTCTCGTTCATATTCATGACCAAGATGACGGAATCCCCATCTTTTAGCAACTTCAAAGTTATGCACAGAATTCCAAGGAACATAATAGCTCAGATAGATTGGATTTAGATCAGAGTTTTTGACATCATCTAATAAAGGCATTTTAGCAGATTCAAGATCTTCTTCAGAAATTTCCCCATCCTCAAACCAAATGTCCCAAACAGGTTTAGCGACATCATTGTATGGTTGCATTAAAGCAGAAGGTGTTTCCTCATTATGCTCACCACCATATGTATAATTTACATCCTCTCCATAAACTAATAATTTAATTCCTAATTTCATACAAATTTTTAGAGGAAATGCATAGATTAGTGAATCAACATACCAAGTTGGTGATCCTAATTTTTCTAATGCTTTTTTAAATAATTTTCTGGAAAGTTGAATATTTGGTTGATGTGTTATAAGGTCACATCCAAATGTATCAGAGATGTTATCCATATTTTTTCTACCAGTTTCTGTCCAATCAACATTACCTACAGAAATTAAAAGAGGATTCATTTTTAATTTCTCTTTTAAAATATATGTTTGAAAATGAGAATCTTTTCCTCCAGATACGGCAATAGCACAATCGTATCCTTTACCATTTGAACCTCTATATTTTTCACATAATTTTTCTAATTCATTCCAACGTTTTTCCCAATCAGTTAACTTTTGTTTTTCAAAACTAATACATCCAGTACAAACATCATTTTTATCAAAAGTTAATCCAGGACGAGTGTCAGGCATTAAACACTTTTTACAGTATTTCACAATAATTGATAAATTATGAATGATATATTACCATTACTGAAAAAAATTAGTAATAATGATGAACTAGATTAAAAAAATTTACTAAATTTTTGCCAATTTAAAAGAGTCATTTTGGCAACAAACATATCAAATTTAGTATCTATATCTATACTATTTTCTTGATCAGTAATCATAGGCTTAATTCTAGGTCCATAAATAGAATCATATTTTTTTATTGTTTTATACCAAGTTGTGTAAATTGCTCCTGTGGGAAAGTATAATGATGGGTATTGTTGTCTTTGATCAAATTTTTTAAAATCTTTCCTAAATGGTTTTAAAAAATTATTTTTATAAATAAATGATGAATCTGGATGGGTTTTGATTTTTGATACCGCAAGTGTACAAGTAGTATTACCAGATCGCAATAGTTTAATTGAATTATTAATCATTGTGTGAGTTCTCAATGGAGAAGTTGGCTGTAAAATAACAACAATATCTGGATAATATGCCTCATAATCGATTAAATAATCTAAGGAGTGTTTTATTACATCAAAAGTTTTGGCTGAATCTGTTGATAATTTTTTTGGCCTTAAAAATGGAACTTCAATATTTTGTGATTCAGTAAATTTTGCAATTTTAGAATCATCAGTTGTAACAATAATTTTATTAATTTTTGATTTTTTTGCAGCGTCAAAAGAATATTGAATCAAAGGTTTTCCCAAAATTTTTCGTAGATTTTTTTGTGGAATTCCTTTTGAACCTCCTCGTGCTGGAATAATTCCTAAAATTTTCAATTTTTTCTCTATTTCATATATGAAAATTAATCCTAATAAAATGAACTATTAGTAACGAGATTAACTAATATTAAAAAAAGAAAAGTTGAGTTGAACATAAAAGTAGGTATAAAATTAAAAATATTAATTTAATTCATTCAAAAGGTGCTAATCCTAGATTAACAAAATTATTTAGTGTCATTTAGATATTTAACAAGTGCATCAGATGCAGTGCCAGGATTGCTTAGATATGATTGAACAAATTCATTACCTTTTCGAACATAGTTTTCTCTAAATTTTTTATCATGTATCATTGAATTTATAGCAGCTTCCAATTCTTTAGAAGTATAAACAGGTTTAGTTATTTCATTTTTTATTATACCATCATCCTGATATTGATCCACATGATCAGTCATTATTGTAATAGTAGGTTTTCCAAGAATCATTGCTTCTAAAAGGATTGTAGAAAAACCCACATTAATAAGAACATCACAATTTTGCAATAAATCAATAACAAGTTGAGATTTATACACAGGAATTGAGGGATTTATTTTTTTAATTATTTTTTGAACATCAAATGTAGGAATTACACCAGGGTGTAGTTTAACAATTAAATTTTTATCAGATATATTATTCAAGATTTGACAAGATTCTTCAAAAACTTTTTTTAATTTTTCTGATTCATTTGTATCATCACCAGCTAAGGAATATGCAGTCATACCAAAATCAAAAGCAAATAAAAGTGTATTATTATTAAAAAAAGTTTTTTGAGAATTCAACAATTTATCATATCTAGGATTACCAAGAACGATCAATTTTTCATCTTTTATGACTTTAGAATTAGAGAGAAATTGTTTATCAGATAAACTCCACAAACCATGGGATGTGTGATCTAGTTGTGGCGTATATTCAAGTCGTAAATAATTTGACACACTATGGGTAAATGGATCTAATCCATGTTGAAGTCTAATAATAGGTATTCCACATTTTTTTGCAGCGTATGAAATTGATTGTTCATAAACATTACCATAAAGATAGACTACATATTTTAGATCAACATTAGAAAAAAAGCAAAAAGAAGATTCAATTACATCAACAGCTTTAGTAAAATTTTTTTTTAATATTTCTATAAATTCATATTTGATTAAATCCCAAAAATTGATACCATTATAAGAAAAATATTCAATACTATTATTATTCAATAGATCATCTAAATTTTTTCTAATTCTAGATTGATTTGAAATAATTTTTTTCTGTGTTTCTTCTGTATTGAATTTATATAAACTTGAAATTTTTGATTTTGAATTTTTTAGTATAAAATTATTTTTGAGATTCCAAGATGTTGTAACTTCATCATTTAATAATATTACATTACTAAATGTGTTAGATAATGTATTCAAAAAGACATCATAAGGTCTGGGTGTTAAATCTAACAATAAAATAGTTTCACCATATTTTTTAGAATTTTTAAAGTTGACATTAAATAAATTGTTTAATGTAAATTCCATTATTTTTGCAATTTTAGTTGCTTTTGAACGTGAAATCCATAAATTTATTAATCTATTCCCAATTTTTATTGGTAAAGATACTTTATCATAAGATATATCATTTCTAGTGATAATTGGTAACTTAGATTTTGTCAGATAATTATTAGAATCAAAAAAAGCACATATTTTTAATAATGAATCATTAGCAATTATAGATATAGGTTTTTCTTTATCAATAATATTTTTAATTCCAATAATTTTTTTTAACTGTTTTAAAAAAAATAAAAGTATGTCATGTTCAATCATACCCCCTAAATTGATATCATCATAAAAGAAATCACTTTCTAAGTTTTGCTTATACCAATTTTGACTAAAATTGAGAGATATTTTATCAATTAAGTTTCCATCATTTTCCAAAAAATCCTCAACTAATTCATGAGAAATTTTTTTGGAATCTAACAAATTATGTGATTGAATGTCAAAAGAAAATATTTTAAAATCAGAATGAAAAATATTGGAATTAAAATCAGGAATACTACTCGAATCACAAAAAATTAGTGAATCAGTCATAAGGTGCTCAAATGTTAGAGTTTTTTATACTTTGGTTATTACATATCAATTTAAAAATTAAATAATAATGAGATACATTTTTTAATTATAAAAAAATGTTGAAATTCTAATAGCATGAAATTAGTTATTTTGGCAGGTGGGTATGGAACAAGAATGAATGAAGAATCCAAAATGATACCTAAACCAATGTCCACTATAGGAGGTAAACCAATACTTTGGCACATAATGAAAAGATATTCATTTTATGGAATTAATGATTTCATTATTTGTTGTGGTTACAAAGGAGATAAAATTAAAGAATATTTTTTAGAAAATAAAGAATCATGGAATGTGTCTTGTATCGATACAGGTTTAGAAACAATGACAGGTGGTCGTCTCAAAAGAATTCAAAAATTAGTTAATGATACATTTTGTTTTACTTATGGAGATACATTAAATGATCTAAATATAAAAAAATTAATTGAATTTCATAAAAAAATGAAAACTTTAGCTACAGTTACAGCTTGTATTCCACCAGAAAAATATGGAATTTTAGAAATAAATCAAAAAAAAGTTACAAGTTTTAAAGAAAAAACATCTAGAAAAGATATGTGGGTTAATGGTGGATTTTTTGTGTTGGAACCCAAAATATTTGATTACATAAAAAATGATTTAACTATTTGGGAGAAAGAACCTCTAGAAAAACTAGTAGAAATTAATCAATTAAGCGCATATCAACATCATGGATTTTATCAACATATGGATACCATGAAAGAAAAAGAATTTTTAAATGAATTATGGAATAAGGGTGAAGCTAAATGGAAGATTGGATAAAATATAGTAATCAAGAGATTAAAGAGAAATCCAAAAATCCAAAAATAAGTATTGGACTTCCAATATACAATAGTGAAAAACTTATTCGTAAAAGACTTGAAAACATATTATCCCAAACATTCAACGATTTTGAATTAATAATATCAGATAATGCATCTACTGATAATTCAGTAAAAATTTGTAAAGAATTTATGGAAAAAGATTTAAGAATTAAATTATATGTACAAAATAAAAATATTGGACAATTCAATAATTACAATTTTATTTTAGACCATGTATTAGGAGAATATTTTATTTGGATTGCAGATGATGATTTATTATTACCTAAATTTTTAGAAAAAAATTTTAATATACTTGAATCAAATAAAAAAATAGTAACTAGTGTTAGTAAGCTCAAAATGTTTGGAGAGTTTACAAATAGTTTAGATAAAAAGAAAAATATTACGTTTTTTAAAAAAATAGAAAATAAAATTAAAACTAGAGCTGCATATATGGACTGCTTTCCAGTTTCAGGAGAATACACCGATAGAGTCAATATATTTTTTAAAAAATGTAGACATAGTCAAGTTTTTTATGGATTACACAGAACCTATGCTATAAAAAAATGTAAATTTACTAAATCATTTCTTGGACAAGACACATTTTACGCATTAAGTTTGTTAAGATATGGGGAAATACACGTTATTGATGATGTATTAATGGAAGTTTTTGATGGAGGGGATTCAAGAAGTGGAAATATGATTAAGATTGTAAAAATGACAAACAGTGATTGGTATGGAATTATTTTTCCATGGCTACCAATGACTTTAAACTGTAAAAAACAATTAGGTATGAATTTATTTTTAAAAAATAGTGGTTTTTTTATAAAGTTAAATTTATCTGGATATTTTTCATATATGATCACTATTTTTAGGATGTTAAGAAATAAAATAAATTCAAATAATTAACATTATAGTAATTTAAAAATATATTAATAATTTTAAATTATATTAAACTAAAAAATATAAGATAAAACCATGATTAGTTTATAAGTTGTTATTGAAAAAATAAGTAAAATGAAAAATGATGAAATAATATTACAAATTAATGATTTAGTAAAAGAATATTTTAAAAATATTTCTTATGATTTTAAAGCAGGTCAATCTAAAATTCCGTTAGCAGTACCATCATATAATCATGAAGAAGTTATTGAGTCAATAGATTCATTACTAAATACTTGTGTTACAATGGGGAAAAAAGTTAAACAATTTGAAGAAAAATTTGCAAAATATGTGGGTAGAAAACATGCCATTATGGTTAACTCAGGTTCTTCTGCAAATTTATTGTCTTTAGCGATTTTAACAAACCCTAAATTTTCTAAAAAATTAAATTCAGGTGATGAAGTAATTACACCTGCGCTCACATGGTCAACAACAGTTTATCCAATGGTGAATAATGGATTAAAGCCAGTATTTGTTGATGTAGATCCAGAAACATTTTGTTTAGATGAAAATAAAATTGAGGAAGCAATTACTAAAAAAACTAAAGCCATTATGCCTGTTCACCTTTTAGGTAATACTGCAAATATGTTAAAAATTCAAGATATTGCAGAGCGTCATAATTTGTTTGTCATAGAAGATTCTTGTGAGGCTCATGGTGCTGAATTTAATGGTAAAAAAATTGGATCATTTGGAAATATGTCTACTTTTAGTTTCTTTTTGTCACATCATATAACAACAATTGAAGGAGGAATACTGTTAACAGATAATGATGAATTATATGAACTTGGAAAATCTTTACGTGCATTTGGTTGGATACGAGATCTAGATAATAAAGATGAAATTAAAAATAAATTCCCACACATAGATCCACGATTCTTATTTCTAAATATGGGTTTTAACATGCGTCCAACTGAAATCCAAGGGGCATTTGGAATTCATCAAATAGGTAAATTAGAAAAGTTTATTCAAATAAGAACAGAAAATGCACAATTTTGGAATAAAAAACTTGATAAATATACATCATATATTCAACTACCAAAAGAATTACCTAATTCGCGTCATGCATATTTTGGTTATTCAATTTTAATTAAAAAAGATGCACCATTTTCATATAAACAGTTTGGAGGATTTCTAGAATCTAAAAATATTGAAGTAAGGCCAATCATGGCAGGTAACATTGTGGAACAGCCTTCATCGCAATTATACGAGTATAACATATCCAGTAATCTCACAAATTCAACATATATTATGAAAAATGGTTTGTTTTTACCAAATCATCACATGATAGGAAAACTAGAGCGACAATATATCTTAGATAGTATAACAGAATTTATAGAAAAACGTATTTGGGAAAATAACTAACTCAAAATTTTATTTGTACTTATTTGAAATATCTTGATCAGCCATAGCTGCATCCCATGGAAATTGTTCTCCCTTTAACCATCTTTCCCATCTAGACATATCTTCTTGAACCATAATTTTTACTAATTTTTTAAATTTTATTTTTGGTTTCCAACCTAATTTTTTAATTGCTTTTCTATTATCTCCCTTTAAATTTTCAACATCAAATGGTCGCAAATTATCTTTTGTTGATTTTATTTTTGTTGTAGAAATACCTGCAATTTTACATGCTTCATCTACAAACTCTTTAACAGAATGATTTTCTGAAGTAGATAAAACATAATCATCTGAATTTTTTTGTTGTAACATTAACCACATACCTTCTACAAATTCTGGTGCATATCCCCAATCCCGTTTAGCATCCATATTTCCTAAATTCAAATTTTTTGCTAAACCTAATGAAATTTTTGCAACACCATTAGATATTTTTCGTGTGACAAATTCTAAACCACGAATAGAAGATTCATGGTTAAATAGAATTCCATTTACAGCATACATATCATAGCTTTTTCTATACATATTTGTCATCCAAAATCCATATAATTTTGAAATTGCATAAGGACTAGATGGTTTAAAATTAGTTAATTCATTTTGAATTTTATAATTTTGATCGCCATACAATTCACTTGAAGATGCTTGATAGAATTTAATTTTTTTATTAAATTTTTTTATTTCATCCAACATTCTTGTGACACCAAGACCAGTAATATCACTAGTATAGATGGGTTGAGAAAAGGATACTCCCACAAAGCTTTGAGCAGCCAAATGATAAATTTCATCAGGTTCTGAAATTTTTAGAGCATTTGCAATTGAAGCAGAGTCAGATATTTCACCAGGAATAAGATTTACTTTATTATGAATGTTAAGATAATGTAATCTCCAAAAATTTGGAGTGGATGATCTTCTAAATGTTCCAAACACTTTGTATCCTTTACCAATTAAAAAATCTGCAAGATAGGCTCCATCTTGCCCTGTGACTCCTGTAATCAACGCTTTTTTCATTACTATAATTCCCGTTATCTTTAATGTTAATATGTTGTTAAAGATTTAACTAAATTTAAAATAATGAGAGTGATTTTTTGAAAAAAATTTTGATAACAGGTAGTAGTGGCTTGATTGGGAAAAATCTTGTAGAGAATTTACTAGCAGAATATAACATAACAGGATTATCAAAAGGAGAGAAAAATAGTAAAATAAATCACATTACTAAAGATATTAGTAAAATAACTCCAAAGGATTTTAAGAATATTTTTTGTGTAATTCATTTAGCAGCAATTACAGATCTAAAAGTTTGTAAAGATTTTCCTGATCAATGTATTACAACAAACGTTTTAGGTACTCAAAAAATTTTAGAAGCTGCAAGGGAAAATAACTGTAAGGTAATATATGCAAGCACAAGTCATGTATACGGAATTCCTAAAAAATTACCAATTAATGAAACAGCATCTACATCACCAACTTCAATATATGCTGGAAGTAAATTAGCAGGAGAAATTCTTTGTGAATCATATCATAATCAATTTGATATGGATATTTCAATTGTAAGAATTTTTTCAGTTTATGGTCCAGAAAGTAATAACCATTATGTCGTACCTAACATAGTGACACAATTAAAAAATTCAAATATAATTAAACTAGGAAATATAAATTCAAGGCGTGATTTTATTTTTATTTCAGATGTAATAAACGCATTCAGAATTATTTTAAATAATATTAATGGATTTAATATTTATAATGTTGGAACAGAAAAAAGTTATTCAATTAAAGAAATATGTAAAAAATTTGAAAAATTACATGGGGTGGAAATAATAATAGAAAGTAGTTTAAAACAAAATAGTAAATTTGGTGCAAAGAATATTGTTTGTGATGCAACTAAACTAAAAAAATTAGGCTGGAAAACAAAAATTTCTTTAGATGAAGGATTAAGGAGAATGTATGAATATAAATAAAATTGGAATTAATAAAAAAAATCAAAAATAGAATTAACAAATAAATTTTAATATAATTAATTTACAATTTTATCTATTGTTAAAGAATTCATTTGTAAAAATTTAGGGAAAAATTTATACTTTACTTCTTTACGCCCATACCAAATCACATTCAATGTCCATTTAACAGGATCTTTTTCTGTTATTTTATTTTTATAAAAATAGTTCATTTTACTTTTTGTTATTGTAGAATTATTTACAAAATAATTTTTCCAATCATACGAGAATTCTTCTTCTTTTATTTCTTCCAAATTTTCTCTAGTAGTTAACAAAAATATTTGAAATTTAATGAGATCATTAAGAATTTCAGATTTAGAGTGAAATTCTTTTTTATTTTCTAAAAATTCAACAAATTTTTGTATTTCACTAAATAAAATATTTGTATTTAAACGTAAAAATCTGGCAGCACTTGCCTCTTCTAATGGCCAATTGATTTCTGCTAGATCAAAATCATAATGAGCCCAACCTTTACCTGAATATCCCTTATCAACATGTTTTTCAAGATGGTCAAATTCTTTAGAAAAAAATGATTTTTCATTCTTACCATATTGTGATAATGTTTCATAAAATTCCATTTGTGGCAATTTGTATTCGTTTTGATAGAATTTTGCTACAAGTTCTAAAATACCAAAATTATGAAATGTTTGAATCATCCAAGCGTATCTATACATTTCCTTCAGTTCTTTTAGTTTATACGAACTCGTTTCAATTACAATTCTCTCATATTCTTGAATAGATACTTCATCCTTACGAGTGTGTATGAGAAAAATAGGTGTGCGTATAGATTTTATTTTATGTTTCTCTCTATATTCTGGATAATTCATTGGGGCATTAGGTAATAACCCACAATTGTAAATCAGTATTGATCCTAGGTCTTCGTCACTTAGTATAGTTTCTAGTCCTTTCTTAAAAGAGTCTAAAGTTTCTCCAGGTAAACCCATTATTAATTCCGTATATGTGGGAATGTTTTCATCTCTAAAGGAAGTAGTTAAAGTTGAAAATGTATTAAATTTTAAATTTGCTCTTTTAATAGTATCAAGTGTATTTTTATCTAAAGATTGTAATGATAATGTAACTGCTTTGAGTAGTCCTACTGATGTAAGTTCTTTAGCAAGTGGAATGATTTTTTCAGAAGATACTTTCGCCCAATTTATCATAAATGTTTCAGGAAAACCTTTTGTTAATTTTTCTTGTCGTAGTTTTTTTGCAATTTGTAAATCCCTCTCTCTATAAATTCCAAAATTGGCATCACATCCATCTATATATGGAATTTTATTATCCCCAAACCACTCAATTTCTTTATACAATCTCTCTTCTGACCACTTTCTCATTGTTGTGGCTGTCGAACTTCCCCAATCACAAAATGTGCATTGGTATGGACAACCTCTATTTGTTTCCCAAGATGCAATCCATTGATAACCGTCAACAATATCGACTAAATCTAACACTGTATTTGTTAAATACGGTGATGGCATCGAATCAAAATCTTTGATTCTTTCTTGTGGTTCTGTTGTAAAATCTTTTGTAGAGATACCTTTTACTTTGAAATAATTTTTTTCCGTTAAATATTCTGAAAGGATATTCTCAAAAATAATTTCTCCCTCCCCGTGAACTGCAATATCTACAAAAGGATATTTCTCAAAAAAATCCTCAAGAATTTCCGGTACCTGTGGCCCTCCAAATATTATCAAACATTTAGGGTTAATCTCTTTAACCTTCTTTGCAACTAAAGTAGTAATTTCCCAATTCCAAACATAACAAGAACATAATAGAATGTCCGAATCTCTACACTTTTCAACATATTCTTCTATTTTTTCTTCATTTCTAAAAACAAATGTTTTCTCAAATTTGAACTGAGAAAATTTTTCTTTAGTTTTAATATATGATACAAGTAAGGCTATGCTGTATGGGAAATGAATTCTGTTCCCATATGTATAATTAAACTGTGAACTACTAACCTTAATTTGCATGTTATTTAGGCTATAATTATATTATTAATTAGTTGTTAAAATTAATTAAATTAAAATAATTTATGGTGAAAAAGATTTAAAAACCATATTAGAATTTACTGCAAAAAAATTATATTTGTTAAATATTATCAAATAAATTAGTTTTCATACTGAATATCACGATATAAAACATGCTGAGGTAGCATTTTTAGTCCTTTATAGTAGCCATTAAAAGTATTATCAAATAAATTTAGATTATCTTCAACAACTGTAAATTTTTCATCAGATAATTTGAAAATACCTGTAGTTTTATTTCTAAGAACACATTCATCTAAAGATAAGACATCATCGTTGTCATCTAACCATTTTGGAATATCATAATTGAAAATAAATTTAGGATTAGTCTCCATTCTATTTTTCCCTAATGGATTATGACCTTTACCACGGCAGAAATTTGCTACATCGTTAAATTGTATTTCCAGTTCCTCATCAAATTTGTTATTTTCTTGAAGTAAGTCATAAGCAACTGCTAAAACATATTCTGTCCATTCATCCATACATGTTGCCATAACTATAGCAACATGATAACGAACTACATTATGAGCAATTTCTTCGTCAAGTAATTCTTGATAAAATTCATCATCTTCAAGTTTGGAAAAAATTTCTTCAGGGGAATCATACATATCATTTTTAGTTGATTTAGAAAAACTTTCAAAGATATCTTGAACAGATTTTGAAGCATTTTTACGTCTTTTAACCATTTGAAAAAATAATTCAAATACATCCACATTTTGTTGTCTTAATAATTTTAAAAGTGAATTATATAATATTCCTTTATTGGTTAACCAAAGTGTAAGTGCTAGCATACGTAATTCAATATATTCATCAAAAGAAAGATCCTTTGAACTAACAACATATTCACCATATTCACAAATTCGTTTTCCATTACTTAGTGTTGTAAAATCTTCAGGTAAAATTTGATATTTTGTTTCAAATTTCCATTTTGAAACTTGTTCTGGAGTACCCATTTCAGAACCTTGAAGAATCATACAAGTGTATTGAAGAATATCATCTAATTTTGCATTAACTAATTTCCGTATTGTTTCTAAATTAGATTCATACGTTTCTCCAGGTAATCCAACGATAACTTCGGCAATAGTACTTAAGCCACTTTTTTTAATAGTAGGCATAAGACCAAGCATTTCATCTGTGCTAATATTTGATCTTTGTATATTTTTTAAGACATTTTCATCTAAAGACTGTACAGACATAGATAAAGATAAAATTCCGTTAAGAGATTCAACAGATTTGATAATTCGTTCTTTATTATTTTTACCAGTAGTTGCAAGAATTCTATGAGGATAATTATATTTTGTTTTCATACTTGCTATTGTATTTGAGGTTTCTAAATCTCCTGGAAGCATTCCAAAATTTAAATCAGTAATAAATAATGTATGAATATTTTTTGGAACATGACTTGCAATATACTCTATATCAGATTTTATTCGTTCAGTTGAAAATCGATTTACCATATTTACAGTGTCTCTACCATCGGCACAAAATGTACAAGTAAAAGGACATCCTCGATTTGTTTGGAGCATTGGAACTAATACATCATCATTAAAAAATGGATCTAAAAGTCCAGAAGTATATGGTGAAGGTATTTCATCTAATTTTTTTATTCTTGGAACGGCTAATGAATAAAGTAACTTACCGTCATTATGTCTAATGATACATCCTTCAACAGGATCCTGCAAAATTTTGGTTTTTATTTCAGTTATATTTACAGATAAAGCTTTTTCAACAATATTTGAAAAACCAACTTCACCATCTTCTGGAACATAGATATCAAAATATGGGAAATCATCAAAAAACTTTTGTTGTGATGGTAAATCTAATGGGAAGTTTGGACCACCAAAAACTCTCAAGCCATTAGGATTTTTTTTAGTAAAAATTTTAAACATTTCTCTACTAAGATTACTATTCCATGAATAATTACTCAATCCAAGAATATCAGGAGCTGATTCATCAATAGCTTTTTCTAAATCTGCATGATATTTGAATAATGTAATATCTACTTTAGAACCAAATTTTTTAAGACAATAACTTGCAATAAAAGCAACATTTAGCGGATATGATTCTGCAGCTACTCTATTCGTATTATATGTAAGATCACACAAAAAAATCTTCATACCAATAAATATTGATTTTTGTATAAATACGTCACTATAAAATATCACTCATTAAGTAAGAAATGGTTTTTAGTCATATAAATAAAAAAAATGTATGAAATACACAGTATTAGGCTCTAAAGGATTCATAGGAAAAGAATTCACCAAGTATTTAGAAAAAAAAGGGCACGAATGCTTTACACCTGAAATTAGAAAAGAGAGTCTAAAAGGAATAGATTTAGGCCATGTCATTTATTCAGCAGGTGTTCCAAATTTTATACAAAGACCATATGATGCAGTAGATGCTCATGTTTGTCAATTAAAAAATATTTTAGAAAATTCAAATTTTGAATCATTGGTTTATTTTTCTGGTGGCCGAGTTTATAATAAAATAAATTCAACAAAAGAAAATGATAATCTGATTTTTAATCCTACAGATAAAGATGATTTGTATGGAATATCAAAAATTATGGGTGAATCTTTATGCATTGCATCAGAAAATCCTCGAGTACATATTGTAAGACTTACAAATGTGACTGGAAATAATTTTACTTCAAAGTTATTTTTACCATCAATAATCAGAGATGCTATCATTAAAAATAAAATAAAAATATTTACAACTCTTTCAAGTAAAAAAGATTATGTCTATATTGATGATGTATTAGATTTAATTCCTAAAATTGCAATTAATGGAAAAGATAAAATCTATAATATTGCAAGTGGAAAAAATATAGAATCAGAAAAATTAATTAATAAAATATCTGAAATTACAGGTTGTAGTGTTGAAGTATCATTAGATGCTAAAGAATACTCATATCCTGAAACATCAATAATTAAAATAAAGAAAGAATTTAATTTTCACCCAACTGATGTTTTAGATAAAATTGAAGGTATGATAAAAGAATTTGAAATATTTTTGAAAAATAAATAATTTTTTTATAAAATTAAACTAAAAAATCTTTCCAAGATTGATCTTTTTTAGAAATTGATTGAGACGGTAGTGGCCATTCAATTTTAAAAGTAGGGTCATTCCATCTAATTCCACCTTCAGATTCTGGGGCATAAAATTGAGTTACTTGATAAATTATTTCAGTGTCATCTTCAAGTGTTTGAATTCCATTAGCACATAGTTCAGGTATATATCTCCAACAATATTCATTTTCAGAAAGAACAATAGATTCAGATTGTTTGTATGTAGGAGAATCAGGTCTAAGATCAACTATTACACTATAAACACTACCTCGTATACAACGAATTAATTTTGCTTCCTCAAAAGGAGTTTTTTGATAATGTAGACCTTTTACAGTTCCTCTTTTTTTAGTATAATTGATATTACATTGAACAATTTTAGAATTTAATCCATATTTTTTAAATTCATTAACATCATAAGTCCTTGCAAAGAATCCACGTTCATCTTCATTTTTTTCAATTTCAACAATAAATGAATTATGTATTTTTTTAGGAATAAATTTCATAACAATAAAGAAAATCAAA
>Ga0209089_10001661_pt1 | contig 20360 bp, 9 predicted proteins | sample ArcticOcean_MG_C_FD_187431 | JGI IMG/M metagenome (GOLD analysis project Ga0209089, IMG submission 187431) | Marine microbial communities from western Arctic Ocean - ArcticOcean_MG_CB2_150 (SPAdes) (version 2) | ecosystem: Environmental > Aquatic > Marine > Oceanic | place: Arctic Ocean: Canada... | reverse complement strand
GGCGTACCGACAACGAGGTGATTATTGCCTGGCAGACAAATGAACCCACAACCGGCGAAGTTCAGTTTGACACCACCAATGCCATCTTCGAGAACAGTGATGCGGGGGAAATTTTCTCCACCTCCACGCCCGCCAAAAAACATGAGGTTCTGCTAACAAACCTCGAACCGAGTACGGTTTACTATTACAAGGTAAGCGTAACGGACGTGTCCGATAATGGGCCAACGACCAATGAGGGCCAGTTGACTTTTGCTACCAAAGCCCTCGCCGATACTCAAGCTCCGGTGGTATTTTCATCGCCAGTTGCCCTGGGAATCACCACAACTTCTGCCATTATAAGTTGGGGAGCAGATGAGCCGCATTCAGCTGTAATCAGATTTGGCCCATCTGCTGCTTCGAAACAGGCAGGCGAATTCAGCAACGAGGTGGAAGACATTGAACGCAGTCGGAAGCATTCGGTCACAATTCCAGTTGAACCTGGCACAACTTACACATTCGAAGTCGAAACTTCGGATGCCGACAGAAACTCGTCAACAAGCGACCCGGCAGAATTCCGGACACCCTCGCAGGACGATACCAATCCGCCAACCATTGTGCAAGGCCCGGTAGTCCGTAATATCACCACGTCGTCGGTTACCGTTGACTGGTTTACCGATGAGCCCGCCGACTCGAGAGTCTTATATGGCCAGTCGGTAGATTATACGGAAACCGTTGAAGATGCTACGGGTTCAAAAGTGCATTCGGTCACTCTGACGGAATTGTCACCCAATACGGTTTACCATTATGCCGTGGGCTCTGCAGACCTCTCCGGAAATATCGTTACCACGAATGCATCCGGTTCAGTCCTTGGGGTTACAGCTGACCATACCTTCCGGACCCGGTCAAAAGCAGTTGATGTGGCGCCCATTTTCCTCGAAGGACCTTTCGTTGAATTCACGAACCAGATCGCCATTGTGAAATGGAAAACAGATCAGCTTGCCAGTTCCCAGGTGGCGATAGGAATTGCTCCGGGTGGGACGGTTGCTCAAGGCACTCCTGTTTTCGGCGAACCATCTCAGTTGATTTTCCCCGACAATGCTCTGGTAAAAAATCACTCGGTCACAATTACCGGACTTTCGGGCGGTCTTCCCTATTTGTTCCAGGCCTCTTCTACAAACGAATCCGGTTTGACTGCATCCAGCAGAGATCCATCCATCACACCAAAGTTCGCGCCTCCTGGTGGCTTCGGGAGCTTTACGACCAGCACGGAAGCAGATACTCAATTCCCCGTGATCACGCAGGGCCCAACGGTGGTGGCTTCTACCACCAACAGCCTTACGATCGAATGGCAAACGGATGAAAGCGCCAACGGCAAACTCAACTTCGGAACCTCCAACGATGACTTGAATTCCGAGGAGATCGATGGTACCAATGTGACAGCCCACAAGACTGTTGTGACGAACCTGGAGCCCGGCACCACTTATGCCTACAAAGTGGCATCCACCGATGCATCCGGCAATGGAGCAACAGAGAGTCAAGTGGCATTTGGCACCACGCCTTCCGATGTGGACCTCTCGGCTCCTGCTATCTCAACGACACCTTCTGTAATTTACAAGACCGATCGTTCAGCAACCATTCAGTGGGTCACCAACGAAGCCGCAGACGCGGAGATCGCGTATGGCACCGCACAGGCGGATCTCGAGCTGATAAACAGCGATCCGGATTTTGACACGGATCACACGATTACACTCACAAATCTTTCTGCAAGCACCACATACTTCTTCCAGGCAGCTTCTAAGGATCAAAACAACAATGGACCAACACAGAGTTCTGTCCTTCAGTTCACAACCGATTCAGCGCCGGACGTGACACTTCCAGTGATTCGAAACGTGGCTGTCACCCCGGGCGACAAATCTGCACTGATCACCTGGGAAACAGATGAATTGTCAGACAGCGCGGTCGATTTCGGTCTTGCAGGAGGAACACTGGGGTTCAGCGCAGGAGATGCCGCCGATGTTACCAATCACAGCCTCACGCTAACGAATCTCACACCTGCCTCCTCATACGGATTCCTGGTGGAATCGTACGACCGGTCAGGTAATGGCCCGGCCACAAGTGAAACCCTTACGTTCACGACCTTTGCGGAAGGGCAGACGCCCGCACCCGCGCCCCCTGCCAAACCATCTGTGACTGCAGGTAACAAGTCCGTAAGGGTCGCCTGGGATGCCAGTGCTTCTACGGGTGTCGTAGGGTATATCGTACAACGGTCGGCCGGAGGCGCAGACTTCTCACCAGTAGCCAGCCTCGACATTACAAACAGTTATGTAGATGGAACCGTGCAAAACGGAACTGAATATGCATACCGCGTGGTCTCCCTTGGATCTCAGCAACTCCAGGGAGACGCTTCCGAGGTTTCGGATTCGGTTGCGCCTGCCGCAGACAAGGGACCTGCAGCCCCAACATTTGCACACATCCAGGGCAGCGGCATAAGTCCTACGGTGGTCATCAACAACAGCTCTGCCTCCGGCACACTTTCATACAGTTTTCAAGTGTCCAGTTCGAATGCCTTTACGGATGCTCTGGTAATCAAAACGGGTGTGGCCGCCGGAGCCGGCACAGGGTCTGGCGACCCATCGGGAGTGACCGCATTTACCGTTAGCAAAACGCTTGATGACGGAAAGACATATTACTATAAGGTTGTTGCCAATGACGGCACCTTTGATAGCGCTTCGCTCACAGGCAGCTTTACAACCAACGCAGCGGCCCTGGAATTCCCGGCGGACATCACAGGCGATGGTCAGGTCAATTTGGCCGATTTTATTCAAATGGTACAGAGCTTTGGCAAGAAATCGACAGACCCGGGATTCAACGCATTTGCAGATATTACACGCGATGACCAGGTCAATCTGGCCGACTTCATTCAGTTCGTGCAGCGATTTGGTCGCAAATACATCCAGGGAGAAAGCAGCAGCAAACCTGCTACACACGTGGCCCTCGTCTATGGTGTAGACAATACCGCTCAACTGAAACTGGTGGGAAGGCCCTCTTCGTCTGAGAGCGGCGCCATATTCACTGTGGATGCCCTGCTCTCGAATGCCAGTGATCTGAAGGGATATGCACTGCAATTCGATTATGACCCATCGGTCCTTCAGTACGTATCGGCTTCGTCCGGCAAGAATAGTCTGCTTCAGCAGAATGGAAGATTGGCTGAAGTTTTCGGCACCCTGTCTCACGATGCTGAAAAAGGTGAAATCCTTTTGGCAAGCGCGGTCACCTATGGCGCAGCCGCTGAAGGAGAAGGAGGACTCGCGAGACTGAGATTCAGACTTCTGGATGATCATCCCCAGGGTGACCTGCTGCGAATCGCTGAAGGCGTTCTCATAGACGGCAAGTTCAACCTGAACAGAGCGCAAAACCTCGGAGATCGTCTCACATTGGTACCGGATGAGTTTGCCCTGGGTCACAACTTCCCCAACCCATTCAATCCGGCAACCACGATCAGATACTCGGTCCCCGAGGCCGGAAAGGTTACCTTGAGGATTTACAATGTCCTGGGTCAGGAGGTCCTGACTCTGGTAAACAGCGATCAGGTCGCTGGGTACTACGCCCTCAGATGGAATGGCAGGGACCGGCTCGACAGAGCGGTCGCCAGCGGTGTTTATCTTTATCGTATGGAAGCAGCAGGATTCTCGAAGGTTCATAAGATGTTGCTGCTGAAATAGAGGTAGAGAAACAGATTTAGAGAAGGCGAATGTTGAGGAAGGCCGCCCATTCGGGCGGCCTTCCTTTTTTTCTCTGGATTGTGAACCCTTGGCAGTTTTCTCATTTCTCGGTAAGTGGCTTAATATCACTTGACTTATCGAAAATTGACCCTTAGATTTCGGAGGGTTCTACAGTTCGTTTCTCGTTGATTTTTACCTGGAAAAGTTTACCCATGCGGATCCTTCAAAATATCGGAAGTGTGTCATCTCGCAATTGGCATCGGTCTTTTAGCCGATCCTGGGTGACCCCGTGTATGGTTGCTCCTTTGAACTTAATTCTGCTCTTGCTTCTCCTATCCAGTTCAACCTCTGCTCAAACCCTGACGCTTCAAGGCCAGGACCTCCCCGGTGTCTGGTCGAGCTCGACGTCCTGGGGAGACTTCGATGGAGATGGTGATTTTGATCTCTTGCTTACGGGTCTTACCGGTACGGAGAACAACTGCCAACCGATCGCCCGCGTCTATCGAAACGATGCAGGCATTCTCAGCAGAGTAAGCTCCGAAATAACAGGGATCTACCTTGGTTCCGCTGCCTGGGGAGACTACGATGGAGACGGCGATCTCGACATCGCGCTGTCCGGTCTTAGCGCCGAAGGAAAAGGCACACTCGAAGTCTATCTGAATGACGGTGGGCTTTTTATCCAGGACCTGTCGCAGGACAGTCTTTCGCCGTTGCGCTATAGCGATCTCGCCTGGTCCGATTACGACAGCGATGGGGATATTGATCTGCTTGTCAATGGAATGACTCCGGCGGGGAATACGAGTACCGTACTTTACGAGAATGACCGCATCAAGGGGTCTCGAATTGGAAGTCCATTGGGAAGCAGGGCATCCTTGCAAGTCGATAGCCCGAATTCAGCTAGGCTGATCAACCTCAACCAGGGGTCGGTCGCCTGGGGAGATATCGACGGGGACGGAGATCCGGACCTGGCCATGTCTGGCTATGGCGCAGGAGGCACTCGTCAGACAGTCGTATATCTTAATTTGAATGGAGGCACCCTCGCCAGAGATGATCGGAACCCTGATCTGTTGCCTGTGGCAAATGGTGACCTTGCCTGGGGAGATCTGGATAACGATGGCGACCTGGACCTGGCGATATCTGGATGGAATAACGAGTGGGAGGCTACCCTGCAGGTCTATAACAACACGGCAGGCATCCTTCGAGAGAGCAGCATCAGTGCAACCAGACTGGTAGGCGCCCTGGGATGGGCAGACGTAGACGCGGACGGAGACCTGGATTTGGGGGTAGCCGGCCAGACCAGCGTGTCGGACAGAAAAGCCTTCATATTGCGCAACGGGCCGACAGGGACATTGCAGGAAGACACTAGTCTGCAACTCGCGGGTCTTCGAGGAGGGGATTTGGCATGGGTGGATCTGACCTCCGACGGCGGGATCGATCTTCTGATAACAGGTGAAGATGATGTTGGCAAACGGTCATCTCACTTGTACACCGGCAGTCTGGCTTCGTCCAACCGGGCGCCGCTCGCTCCTACGCAGCTCAGCTCACCCATCGTAACCGGATCAGGGGTCGTACTCAGCTGGAATGACGGGTCAGACAGCGAGACCTCATCGACCGGGCTTTCCTACACCTTGAGAATTGGTAGAGAAGAGAATGGGCACGATGCCTTTTCAGGGGCGTTACGTTCCACAACCGGCAACGTGGGCAACAGCAGAACGCTCGAGTTGGCGATTCCGCTGGCAAGGGATACGTATTACTGGAGTGTCCGTGCAACCGATGGGGGCCTTCTTACTTCGCCCGAATCCTTTGAGCAGCAGTTCCGCGTGGATGACCTTGTCAGCTCCGTCCAGAGCCTTCGTCCGTTGCAAAATAGTGCGATGAGCTGGGGAGATTATGACAACGATGGCGATCCGGATCTGGCTCTGGCAGGTCGGGATGTGGATGGCGTCAGCAGGGGACTGGTATACCGAAATGATGCGGGAATTCTCACAGAAAACAGCTCCATCGGCCTTCAGGGTGTGCAGGACGGCAGCCTCGCCTGGGGTGATCTTGACAACGACGGAGACCTTGACCTTGCCCTGACCGGTGGCGACCAGAGCGGAAATCGGTACACACACCTGTATCGCAACCGGCTCGAGAGTAACGACTTTGCGATTACGCTGAACAGTGTTGAGAACCTTCCGCAAATGGCGACAAGCAGTGTGGGTTGGGGAGACTATGACAACGATGGTGATCTGGACCTTGCTCTGATGGGCAATGTCCCGGGTGATCGTGTCGCGGGCATCTTTCGAAATGATGGAGGAAATTTCGAAGAGGACACTGGACAGGTTTTAACCGGGCTCGACAACGGACACCTCTCCTGGGGAGATTATGACAACGACGGAGATCTCGACCTGGTCACCATGGGACAGTCCGACGATCAGGGAAACTCCCAAACCATTCTTTATCGAAACGGGCCTGTGGGAACCCTCCTTGTAGACGATCGAACCTCGCTCCCCGGACTCAGGGCCAGCGGGCTGGCCTGGGGGGACCTGGACAACGATGGTGATCTCGATCTTGCCCTCACAGGACTCACAGCGCAATTCACGCTTGCCACATCGGTTTATGTAAACGATGGATCAGGTGTGCTGTCCGAATCTGGAGCAAATCTAAGTGGTGCGGCAGGCAGCGACCTGGCCTGGGGTGATTTTGACAACGATGGCGATATGGACCTCGCTCTGTGCGGCCAGGCGGCCACCGGTAGAATTCTGCAAGTCTATCGCAATCAGTCCGGATCTCTTGAGCGCGTCCCAATGGATGTGTTGCTGGGCGTCGATTTTTCGACCGTAAGCTGGGTGGACTACGATAGCGATTTCGATCTTGACCTGTTGAGCAGTGGTCGAGCAACACTCGACGAAGTGACATTTCTACCCGTCACCCGGGCGAACGACAACCTCGAATCCAGATTTAACCCCAATCGTGCACCCTCGATGCCGGAAAATCTGGCAGCCGCTACGCAGGGCAGTCAACTCACCCTGTCCTGGACCCCCAGTTCCGATCTGAACAACACACCGGCAGATGTAATTACCTATGCAATTCGTGTGGGCACAGCAGCAGAGCCGGACAAGGTCGTATCGGGCACCCAATCTTCAGGACACGGTCCTATTCGAAGTCCTGGCCACGTATTGGACAATCTGGATAGCGGAACCTACGTATGGGCCGTTCGCGCGATAGACAACGGACTTGCCACTTCCGACTGGTCGCCCCCGCAATCTTTCATCATCGATACCATTAAGCCAGCCGTGGACAGTGTAGATGTGCAGCCCAGGGCCCTTGGATCGGCAAATCGTATCACCGTTGTTATTACATTCCAGGATGAACCCGCCGGAATGGACAATACCGTTTCACCGTCAGTATCACTCAGGCTCACCTCTGGCGAAAGCGAAATACCGGTCAAACAATTGAACTTCAGTGGCAACCTCTGGATAGGCGAATCGGACGTGTCCAATCCCTTCCCAAGTGGAACTGTCGTCGTCTCAGTCGCAGGAGCCAGAGACCTGAAAGCAAACGAGATGAATCGATTCGAAGCCGTAATCCATACCCTGGTCCTCCCGGGAACGGGCGCCGTCATTGAAAGCGGCGATGGTCTTGTGAAACTTACCGTATTCCCGAGTTTACAGGCTGGAGATCTCTCCCAAAACCCGAGCATCAGCATTACTCCCATCGAGTTCCTTGTTGAGCCCGATGTTGGGAATCTCGTTGGACGAGCGTATGAAATTGTCTCAACGCCGGCATTCACACCTCAGAAATCCGCTACTCTGGCATTCAAGGTAGCAAGCGCCGCTCCGAACCTGGCGGTTTATCGCTTTGAAGGTTCAACCTGGACAAGGATCGGTGGCACTTATGATGCATCCGCAAACCAATTCAGGGTGCCCGTATCTCAATTAGGGACCTTTGGTTTGATCCAGGAATCTGCGGCAGGGGCCGGCACCAGTGATGAAATCGAATTCAGCAACCGTGCATTTTCACCCAAATCCTCTGGAAATGTCCTCTCGAGACTGGCCGGCTCGCCTCTGTTCGCAACCACTGACATCTCCTTTGGCCTAGCTTCATCAGCCACAGTACGGATCGAGATCTACAATAGAAATGGGCAACTCCAGCGAATTCTTGAGCCGGGTCGCCAGCTCGGACCGGGCCGACAGGTCTTCACCTGGGATGGGAAGGACGAAGACCAAAAGATCGTTCGCAGTGGTCTGTATATCGTGGTGATCGATTCAGATGGTTCAAAATCACACAAAACTGTTGCCGTAATAAACGATTAATCCGGTCTCCAAATTATGATTCGATCGTTATCCATCTTCTTTACAGTGTGGCTGGGCTTTCCGCTTTTTGCAGATTCCCAACCCCTGTTTTCTGACGCTACCACCCAGGCCGGTATCGCCAACTCTCTGTCCGGAAACCAGGTACGGTTGGCGACCAATCTCGCCTGGGGGGACTACGATGGCGATGGTGATCAGGATCTGTATGTGACCAACTGGGGTCAATCGATCAGCCCGGTTGTATCAACGAACCGACTGTACAGAAATAACGGAAACGGTTCCTTTACGGATGTCGCAGCGTCCTCCGGTGTGGCGGACACTCGAAACTCCATTGACGCCCATTGGGCCGACTATGACAACGATGGTGATCTGGACCTTTATGTAGTGAATTTTTCCGAGCAGGATCAGCTTTATGCGAACAATGGAAGCGGTAGTTTCAGCAGGGCTACGGGTAGCGCTGCGGTCAATGTAATCTCGCAGGGGAGCGAGATCTCCGGAGCCTGGGGAGATTTCGATGGGGATGGGGACCTGGATTTCTACCTCTGCAAATATTTCTTCCAAAATTCGTTTTATGTCAACAACGGGAATGGCACATTTTTCGAAGATGCTGTCTCAATGAAGGTGGCCGACATCCGCGACAGTGAACACGCGGCTTGGGGGGACTACGATGGGGACGGAGATCTCGATCTGTACGTGGTCAATCGTGAACAGAACAACGCCTTGTACAGAAATGACGGAACATCCTTTTCGGAAGTAGGATGCGCCCTGTCGCTGGACAACACCGATGTGGGAAAGACTGCCAGGTGGGTCGATTTTGATACGGATGGCGATCTCGACCTGTTTCTCACAAATATCGGCGCAAATTCTCTCTACCGAAATGACGGCAACGATCAGTTCGTTAATGTGGCCGCAGGAGACACCAAGTCGATCTCCGGATCGTGGATAAGCTGGTCCAGCGCGTTTGGCGATTTTGATGCCGATGGCGATCTCGATGTTGCAGTGGCCAATGGCGCGGATTCCGAAGCCGGGCAGGTGAGCACGCTCCTCCAGTACGATAATGGGACATTTGTGGACAACACCGGCAGCTCGGGTGTTAGCGGTTCCAGACGATTCGGCATATCTGCAGGTGCAGCCGATTACGACAATGACGGCAACATCGACCTCTATCTCCTGAGCGGCCAATTTCCTTCATACCCTCCTGGACAACTCTACCGCAACACCACTGCTGGAACCAGCACCATAAAGGTGCGGCCCAGGCGGAAGGACGCGGCAGACGGGATCGGGGCACGTGTTAAATTGCTTTCCGGGGCATTGCTCCGGGGCCATCATCACATTACATCTGATTCAGATGCACAGGAAGTGGTATTCGGGGTGCAGTCCGGGGTATCATACACCGTCGAAGTAGTTTTTCCGGACGGTTCTACTGTAACTCGAAATAACGTATCGTCCGGTTCTACAATCGAGATCCTTCAGCAGTAATCCTGTAAACCTATGACTCGAATTCTATCATACAGCATGATCGCGCTTCTTGTCCTGGCAGTGTCGGTCCACGCGGGAGACCAGCCGCAGGTTGGCATCTCTGCGCGTAGCGTCGGGCTTGGAGGATCGCTCACAGGACTTGCAAATGACGCCTCGGCGGTCTTCTGGAATCCCTCCGGTATACCAGGCCTGCAGCGCCAGGAATTGAGTTTTTCGATGGCGGACAGATACGGAATCGGACTGACCAACAGTCAGGCCGCTTACGTTTTCCCACTCTTCGAAAAACACGCTTTGGGATTGAACTGGTCACGAGAAGGCTTCAGCGATCCCGAACTCACCGATACCTTTCAGATCTTCAATATGGCCTATGGTATGCAGCCCCACCGCAGTCTGTCATTTGGCCTGGGTGCAAAATTTGTTTCCCAGACCATTGACCTGAACGGCAATACGCTGCGAAATGCCCGGGGGTTCGGGTTCGATTTGGGCCTGCTGTTCACACCCAAGTCCCAGGGATTCAACAAATTCCGGTTCGGCGTATCCTTGCAGGACGTCACGGGAACCGATGTTCGAGACAGCGATACGCAGGCTAAAGAAGAGATATTGCCCCAGACGCTTCGTGTCGGTGCAGGTTTCAAGGCAATGAAGGATCTCACACTCTCGATGGATGTGGATAACCGGATCCATTTTGGGGCAGAGTATCAACCTGCAACGGCCCTCGTTGTGAGGGGGGGCCTAAATCGTGAATTGTCACCTCCCGGTGGCGCGGACAAGACTTTAACCTACGCCCTGGGATTCGGATTGCGGTGGAACGCTTTCAAACTGGATTACGCCTACGAACATCATCCCGTGCTTCCGGTCACACATCATGCTGCGGTATCTTACTCCTACAACACGTCTCTGATTTCCGTAAAAGATGCGCTTGTCCGACCAGCTCCAGTGTTCAAATCCCTGTACAAAACCTACGAAGAGAGCGACTTCGTGGATGTGGTCATCCGGAATGTGTCTCAGGATCCACTTTCTGTTACGGTCAGCATCGAGATCCCAACGCTCACCAAAATACCACACGAAGAGACGGTCACGCTGCCACCACAGAGCACCCAGCGATATGGCTTCAGGTTGACCTTCCCCCAGGATCTGCTCGCTACACAGGCTTCCTACTATGACAATCTTGTACAGCCCACTGTAAAAGTGTCTTACGCGAGCGGCAGGAGTACCAAGACGACCAGCAAAAAACTCAGCAGTATCTACGTGCTTGGAAAAGGAAAGCTGAGCTGGTCAAACCCCGAACGAATCGGGGCATTCATTACACCGGAAAGCAGAACGGTCGAAAATTTCGCCCGTGGGGTTGTAAGTAGTTACGTTGATCTTCTGCAGCGAAAGTTCCCCCATAACAATATGGGAAAAGCCGCTCTCATCTTTGATGCACTTAGCGTTTACGGTCTTCGATACCAGCAGGATCAAACAACGCCCTACCTCGAAATTTTCGAAGACGATTCAGTATTCGACTCGGTAAAGTATCCTTACGAATTTCTACAATCCAAGATCGGTGACTGCGATGACTGCACCGCAATTTTCTGCTCGATGCTCGAGAACCTGAATATCCCCACAGCCATTCTGGATGTAAACGATCCCGCCTACGGACATATTTATATGATGTTCGACAGCGGAATCAGCATCGCGGATGCCGGAGACTTCTTCACCAATGAAAAAGAGTATGTCATCTGGGATGGCGGAATCTGGATTCCAGTTGAAACGACTTTGTTCGGTTCTTCCTTTTCCGATGCCTGGCGAAACGGGGCGAAAGAGTATTATGTCAGGAAAGAACGCGGGTTCATCAACGAAATTCGTGTCTCGCAGGCACAGCAAACGTTCAGACCAGGGGTCGTGCCGGATGCGGAAATTTCCTCGCCATCCGTGATGGCAATAGATGAACTCTTTGGAAGGGACCTTGCGTTTTTCGACAACAGACTCGACCAAATTGCCACTGCCTCTGGCGTGTCTATGGGCACCGCGGAAGGTCTATATGATGCTGGCGCAACATTTCTCCGACTCGGGCAATTGGACCGCGCATCCGATGCGTTCATAGGGGCGCTGGCTATGGATCCTGCTTTGGCCGACGCTTATAATGCCAATGGGGTAGTGCTTACCAGAAGGCGGCAGTATGATGAGGCGCTGCAGATGTTCGAAAAGGCACTGGAATTGAACCCGAACGATGCCGGTTTCCGCGTAAACACAGCGATCGCTTTCCACCTTCAGGGAAAGAAGGAAGCCTCCAATAAGGCCTATCAGGAAGCCGTGGCGATAAACCAGGATTTTTCGGGCATTCTGGATTTTCTTGGGAAGGCACCCTCTGCTGCGGTTCGTTCCGCTGCACCAGCGGTGGACCCACTCCAGAGACTGGCGGCTGAGAAGGCCTATGACGATGGTGCGGCATACCTGCGTCTTAAAGCGTTCGACAGAGCAATCGACGCATTCGACAGGGCACTCAACCTGAATCCGAGCAGTGCAGAAGCCCACAATGCCAAAGGTGTGGTCCTGACACGCCAACGAAAATACGACGAAGCCCTTGATCTGTTCAGTAAGGCGGCACAGTTGAATCCCGAAAATGCCGGATTTCACCTGAACCTGGCGATCACTTACCATTTACAGGGTAAGAAAGATGAGTCGAAAGAAGCCTATCAGGCCGCAATTCAACTGGACCAGAATCTGTTCGGACAGCTTGATTTTATTGAGGGGATAACCGCTCCTCAGGCGAAGGATCGAAAGCCCGCAGGAGATTCAGCACTGGGCGTCTCGACACTCCAGAAGCTGTCATCGAACAAAGCATACGACGACGGCGCGGCATATCTGAGACTCAAGGCACTCGACAAGGCCAGGGAAGCCTTCAACCGTGCTCTCGCCCTCAATCCGGACAATGCGGATGCTCACAATGGGTTCGGAGTGATCAAAACGCAAAAACGAGACTATACCGAGGCGATCAGACTCTTTGAAAAAGCGATTTCTATTGAATCGGAGACTGCAGGCTATCACTTTAACCTCGCGATCACATTAAATTTGCAGGGTAAAAAAGAGGCGGCACTCGCATCCTACAAAAAAGCCATTGTGCTTGATCCTTCATTAAAGGGACAGATCGAAGACTTTTAATAATAGCAACTTAGGGATACTTTCAGGATATTCAGGGATACATCTGAAGCATCCGCATCTTGTTATCCCGGATGAAATTATGAAATTTTAACTTGGCGGTGTGTCTCACATCACCAACCATTGTCATCGAATTTATGTATATGTATCTCACGCAAGAGATATCATTCCGGTGGCACAATGCTCCGCCGATCAGATCTGAAATCTAAAAGGAGGCAAATATTATGCATTTACGAATTCTCAAGGCCCTGCTGTTGCTGGTGATTGGATTGGCATTTGCATCTCCAGCCGTGGCGGAAGAGAAAAAGGCAGCAGAATCCTCAAAAGAGGACGTCAAGCCCGAAGCAGAGGATACCACGAAGGTGAAGGTTTCCAACGCATTCCTGAACCGGTGGAAAAACATCCAGAAGGTCACCAAGAAACAGGCATATGAAACGCAGCAGACCCGCACCGTAGCCGGTGTCCGGGGCGCCGAGGCTGAAGACGCCGTCCTGGATCAGCTCTATTATAAAGGTGGCGTGCGCTACCCAAGCCGTGTGGACCTCAAGAATGCCATAAGCCAGCTTCAAGAAGCCATAAAGTCAGCCCCCGATGCAGAGTCGGTGCCGGAGCAAAAATTCTTTATCGCACAGTGTCATTCCCAGCTCGGTGAAACCGACCTTGCCAAGAGCACATACAACGATCTTATAAAGAATCATGCAGGGAGTGATTGGGCCGGACAGGCAAAATCAGAAATTGAAAAATTTTCCAAAGAGTAGATTTGCAGAATCATCAGAAAACTTGAAGGCGACAATCGGGACATTCCCTGTTGTCGCCTTTTTTCTTTTTTAAAAAGGGTCACACCTCCCCTGTTTTTTTCTTTTTGTTTTTATTCAAGTAGACCTTACTTTTCTGAACCACTGCTTCTTCCAAAGGCGTCCTGTTTTAGCTGGATGAGATCCAAAACCACGAGGTCTGAAATGAACGAAAGCGGGAAAGAAGCATCGACTTTCATCAACGGTCCCCAGTTTCTCATCGGCGTTCTTACTAGCGTTGTTATTGCTGCGTTGTCGTGGACAAACTTCTATCAGGACCAGGAAGCATCCATTTACGACACACGTTTCCGAACCCGGAATGAAATTGTTGGTGCACCGATTCAGTCGCCTTACGTCTCTACCATTGACATCGATGACCTGGCCTTGCAAACCTATGGCTGGCCGCTTACCAGAGACCGACATGCGATTCTTGTGGACATACTGGACAAATATGATGCGAGCATGATCGGGTTCGATATTTTCTTTTACGAACCAGCGCAGACTCTCCTGTCTCCCGATGACGTTTCAGGATTGGAAAGAGAAACACTGACAAAGGCAGAGGTGATCCAGCTTATCAAGGATCATGATCAAGATTTCCTCAGGGCCATCAATGCTTCAGATATCGTATTTCTTCCGCAAACCTTTGAGATCGCCGAAAAGGGCGAAAAATTCGCAGCGGACAATCTCAGAAAGCGCAGTCCGGCGCAGAACGCCGCCCTGGACGCCCTCTCCAGATCTTTCACGTCACTACCTCCAGATTTGTCTCCCAATATCTTCCACACGATCGATATGGATGTGCCACTTCTGGACTTTATCGAGGCTGCGGAAGGAATCGGCTTCGCCTTGCCCCAACCCGATCACGATGGCATTGTACGTAGATATCGCCTTGTCCTGGCATACGAAGGTCGGGTTTTCTACTCCCTCAGTCTGATGATGGCGTGCAAATTTCTTCAGGTACCCATACAAAATGTAGAATTTGTTCCGGGCAAATCTGTACGGCTGCCAAATGCCAACCTGCCTGATGGAACCGTAAGGGATATCGAGATCCCAGTATCTGGAAATGGCGAAATGCTGGTTAATTGGGCGGGTGCCTATCATCAGACCTTCAAGCATATGCCATACAACCTGATCGTCGACTTTGCGGAAACCGATCCTGGCAACAGGGCACTCAAGCTGGCCAAACGGATTGCAGTTGAATCGCCAGACATCCTGAATGACGACCAGGCCTATCTAGATCGGGCATCACGAGACGCGGATGCCGACCTGACGGCGGATCTGCTACTTGAAATGAAATATCTGGTCTCCGATTGCCTGGCGATCCAACAGGCTCTGGAGGCAGAGCCGGAGTTGACCGTTGAGTCCTATGCCGCCAATTTCGCAGCTGCAGTAGGCATTCCGGCGGAAGAAGTGCCATCGGTTGTGGAAGTCCTTGCCAGTTCGTTCAACAGAATCAAGAACAACGTTCAGATATACCGAATACTCAAGAACAATCCTGATCTCTCCCTGCACGAGGTGGCAACCCAGATGGGTGTCAGCAGGTTGGAGGATGTGAAGCTGGGAGTTGGCATTATTCGTGATCTGATTCGACGAGGCGGGGTGGATAATACCGACCACCCGCTCTTTTTCCTGGACCGAATTACCAGCGCCGGGCTTCATGGGGATGAAACTGCTGATCGTATCGTAACTACTGACAATTTCAAAAATATGGTGTTCTTCTACGGTCTAACCGCAACAGGCACACACGACTTGAATCCCACACCATTCGGTGCGCGAGAAGCTATGCTGGGTGCACACGTAAACGTCTTCAATACCATTTTAACACAAAACTTCCTTTACCGACTGCCGAAATGGGCGAATGTGCTGATCATGATCTTCCTGGGAATCCTGGTTGGAATCCTGATCCCCAGATTCAAGGCAATGCTCGGCGCTAGCATCATGCTGGCATTCATTTCAATCTATGTGGTGGGTGCCTTCGTGATATTCATTCAGGCGGGCTACTGGATCGATGTTCTCGGGCCTATCGCTACGCTCATCATCGGTTACCTGAGTATCACCATTTATGACTATGTGCAAAAAGAAAAGGAAAAGGAATTCGTACAGGGCGCCTTTGGTCACTATCTGGATCCACAGGTCATCGCTGAACTGGTGGAAAATCCTGAGCAGTTGGGTCAGCTGGGTGGAGACCAACGTGTGATGACCGCCTTTTTCTCGGATGTTGCGAGCTTTTCAACCATTTCCGAGAGCCTCACGCCCGTTGAGTTGGTAGAACTGCTGAATGAATACCTGTCCGAAATGTGTGACATCATTGGAGAGACAGGTGGCACAATTGACAAATTCGAAGGTGACGCCATCATTGCCTTCTATGGTGCGCCGCTTAAAACTGAAGATCACGCCGTAAAGTCTGTTCTGGCTGCTGTCGACATGCAGGCCAAAATCAGTGAACTTCGAGCGAAGTGGGAAGAAGCTGGGCGAATGGAGGAGCTCAGGCAAATGTGGGTCGAGCAGGGCAGGGGGGAGTTCTTCCGCGTACGGATGGGCATTAATACCGGTGAAATGGTTGTGGGCAACCTCGGATCCAAAACCCGTGTAGATTATACAATTATGGGGGACTCGGTGAATCTGGCTGCTCGTCTCGAAGGTGCCGGCAAAGCCTACGACGTAACCACAATGATTTCAGAAACCACCTACCGAGCAGCGCGCGAAGTCATAGATGTAAGAGAGCTCGACAGCTTACGAGTGGTAGGCAGAGATGAGCCCGTCAGGGTCTATGAGATACTGGGACGTCTCGGAGAAGTGGACCCGAAGAAGATGGAAGTTATAGAAATTTACAAGGAGGGTCTGGCGCTTTACAAGGAACGCAAATGGGATGATGCCATCGCGACTTTCGAGAGCGGACTCCAGATCGACCCACTCGATGGTCCCAGCAAAATATTCCTAGCGCGGTGTCATGAATACAAGCAGGCACCACCGCCAGAGAATTGGGATGCTGTTCACGACCTGGATTCCAAGTAAACTACAGCCAAACCAGCAGAAAAAACGAGGCGGCCATGTGATCTGGTCGCCTCGTTTTCAATTGCACCTGTACTGCTCTCAGCCAATTTCTTTTTTCATTTTCCTGCCGCCAGTGCAAGTTTCATGCTCTTCTGATACCGCTCCGGATCATTCAGAATTTTAACGGCTTCCTCGAACTGACGATCACCTCGAAGCGAGATCAGCAACCGGCCTTGCGTTCCCCACATACGATTTGCGATTGCCCGCTCTATTTCCATGCCTATAAAAGACAACGCCTTGTCGAATTCGATTTCTCGTTCCTTTTCGACCACCTGTCTTAGCCTTTCGAATTCCTCACTGGCTTCATTTTCTAGACCGGACTGAGCAAACGACTCCTCCAGATCTGACAGGCGGGCTTCCCCCGCCGTCCGATATGTAAATGCCGTTGTATTTGTCGAATCAGCCACGAATGACTTGAACGCCTTCAGGACATCCGCTCCGGCGGTAAAGGCTCCGGGTTCTTCCGGCAGAATATGGTAAGCTGCGTGGTGAACTGCGAAGTCAAAAAAGAGCCCCGCACGACGAAGCGCCACCACAATGCGTGGCCTCGCCTCAAGTTCAACTTCCACATCGGGAGTAATGCCTCCCCCACCATAGACCGTACGACCCCCGGCAGTCTTGTATTTCCGGCTGGGATCATCACCCTGGGGATCATTGTTACTGGATTTTAAACTCAGGCCCAGCATTTCACCCAATTTGACATCGAAAATCTGCTCGGCTTCTTCCGGAGTGTCCAGATCGAAACGTTCCATCAGCTCCGCAATTGCATCCTCTCGTCTGTCTTTTTCTGCTACGGTAGCAATTGCATGAAACGCGGAGACACTCTTGTTTCCGATATTCAGCACCAGGTCTTGCGTAGGTCTGAATCGTCGCGACCCTTTGTGAATACTCCGACCGCTGGGCGTATAGTATAATGCCGTGGTCCACTTCAATGCCTTATCCCTACCCACCTGACGGAATGACTGGACTGACCCTTTGCCAAACGTTGGGGTTCCCAGAATCAGACCACGATCCGAATCCTGTATTGCACCTGCCACAATTTCAGAGGCGCTGGCACTGTATCCATTCACCAGAACGACAAGCGGAACTCCCCTGGCAATTTCCGGACCCGCTGTGCGATATTCCTTGTCTTGTGATGGGATGCGTCCCCTAGTCGTTACGACAGTGAGTCCTTCATCCAGGAATTTATCAGCCACGGATACCGCCTGTCCAAGCAGCCCGCCCGGATTCGCTCTCAGATCCAGGACAATTCCCTTGACCCCGTTCGCCAGCAGGCCATCAATAGCTTCCTCGAGTTCTTCCGGCGTCGTCTCCGAAAATCGGCTGTTTACAAGCCCGGACATCGCGATATAGCCTATCCCTTCTTCAGGTTCCGCGTACTGGACGCTCTTGACTGATATCCTTGCCCGAATGATTTGCTGGATGAACGACTCGGCCCTGCCGGTTCTATCAATTCCTATTGAAACATTGGTTCCTGGATCTCCCCTGAGAACGTCGACTACCTCCTGGAGTTGTTTTCCAACCGTGGGATCTCCATCGATCTCGATAATCCGGTCACCCACTACCAGGCCAGATGTATCGGCAGGCGTTCCTTCAATCACGCTCATAACCACCGGGAGACTGTCAAGCCGACTGATTGTAATGCCCAAACCTCCGAATTTACCGCGGGTATCGATCATCAGTTCTTCGTATGCCCTTCGATCCAAAAATTGGGTGTACGGATCGAGATCTTCCAGCATGCCTTGAATTGCAGATGCGGTCAATGAGTCAGAGGCGAGCGGCTTATAGTAGCTTGTTGTAAGCAGTTTAAGCGTTTCAGCATACTCGTCGATGCTTCGTCCTACAACGGAGTAGCCATCTTCACCTTTTACCAGGTCCGAATCCAATGCCAGGTATGCGACTAAAGCTGCCACCAACGCGGTGCCTGCCCAGAATCTAGTACGTCTTATGAACATCCTTTGCCTCCAACTTCGACTGTTCGTTAACCTCAAACCCCAATCCTATCCTTGATTGGACGCCCTCGACCCCTTGGTGGTTCCCGGCTCAGAGCACTCTACGACTTCAATTTGCTTGTGGTTGCAAACGGTTTCGAGTATTTGTTGTGCGATGGCAGGGATGGATTGGGTACCATCCAGCCGCTTGATTCGTTCGGGTTCCGAATCATACAGCGTCTGGTAGCCTCTCCGCACATTTTCATAAAATGGTTTTCCTCCAGTTTCGACGCGGTCGGGATTATCCAGTAGTTTGCGTTCGCGAGAAATCTCCAATTCAATATCTATCCAAAACGTAAGATCCGGTCGAAGTCCCCCAGTGGCAATTTCCTGCACTTGATTCAACCTGGTGAATTCCATTCCCCTGCCATAGCCCTGGTATGCAATCGTGGAATCTACGAAACGATCGGAGATCACCACTTTCCCCACCTTTAGAGCTGGAAGAATCACTTCGTGTATGTGTTGTGCCCTGTCGGCTGCGAACAACAGCACCTCTGTCCGGTCGGCGGTATCGTATTCTTTGCCAAGAACAAGTTCTCTTATCTTCTTGCCGAGAGGCGTACCACCCGGCTCAAGGGTAAGGACAACCTCATGCCCCAGTCGCTCCAACCGTTCAGACAGCATCTCGGCCTGGGTCGATTTTCCGCTTTTGTCGATGCCTTCAAAAGTTATGAAAAGTCCGTTCATGGCTCCGTGTCCCTACGCAACAAACAGGGCTTAGCTGTGGTTATGATCAGGTATTGAACTCAAAAACAAAAAACCCGGATGAACCCCGGGTTGGAAATTTGAATGTCACCATGTCTCTTCTTGCCTCGGTGATCAGGATTTTGATCTTTTTCGGAAATATAACACCCTGTGCAGGGCTGTGTAGTTGGCAAGAAGTGCGATTCCCCAGACAACCAGAGTCAGAGCGAACTGGCCAATGAGCGCTCCAACCCCAATCGCGATGACCCGCTCCGGACGCTGCATCAAACCAACTTTACATTCTTCCCCCAACCCCTCCACCCGAGCTCTTACATAACTTACCATAAGGGATCCGGCAAGAGCAAAAAAGACCGCTGAGGTTGTCCAGAGGGAATCGGATTTTATGAAACTGACTGCAATGCCAAACCAGACGAAGATTTCTGAATAACGATCCACGGTTGAATCGAGCAGTGCCCCGAAACTGGTGGTCTGACGACCCGCCCTGGCAACCTGACCATCCATGATATCGAAAATGCCAGCCAATAGCACCGCGAAACCGGCCCATCGAATCTGGTCAATGCCAAAAAGGATTGCCGCGACCAGGTTGAGCACAAAGCCCACCAGAGTCAGGAAATCCGGCCGTAACCGCTTCTCTACCAGATACTGAGTGGAAGGTTCAAGCAGTTCGGCAACGTCGTCTTTAACCTTTTCAATCACGCGCCCGTTTCCCTGGGCTGAACTGGACGAAATTTAGCATAACTTCCTGGAATTCCGCAGAAATATAGAACAATGACCCGGGCGGAGCAAGTGAAATCTTGCACTGTTCGGCACACGGAAAAGGCATATGAACAGGAGCTTTCCGACTGAAAGTCTGGATCGAGAAGTTTGGGTTTTGCGTTAGAAAACTGGTTTATTCACATGTTATTCACAATTGATGATTTATGTGTGAATAATTGAGTCTGAATCGCGCAACAAACCCGATGCACGTCGATACGTTTCTCCTTTTTCGAGTTGTTCACATTGTGGACAACTTTGTGGAGAATCTATATGACCTATCGATAAAGGAGGATCCGTCGTATTGTAACGGGTTCAACAGGTCGGTCTATGAGCCGGGGATTGGTTTTGTTGGTGCTGGTCGTGGCGATTGCATTCACCACGTCCATTCCTTTGATGACCTCTCCAAAGGCCGTATAGTTCCCATCCAGATTTGAGTTGCTACCGTGC
>Ga0209089_10001659_pt1 | contig 20362 bp, 46 predicted proteins | sample ArcticOcean_MG_C_FD_187431 | JGI IMG/M metagenome (GOLD analysis project Ga0209089, IMG submission 187431) | Marine microbial communities from western Arctic Ocean - ArcticOcean_MG_CB2_150 (SPAdes) (version 2) | ecosystem: Environmental > Aquatic > Marine > Oceanic | place: Arctic Ocean: Canada... | reverse complement strand
CCTTCGTGACAGGAAGTCTTCTCCATGTTCACACTTAACTGTTCCACCGTTCTTGAGATATTCTTCTATCTCTTTCTTATACATTGTCCTCATACTACATTCCTCGTTTATTAGGATTGTTTTTGGGCATTGTTACCCTAACCTATCTACAGTCATACACCGTAGTTAAGTTGTTTACCCTCTAGCGATTCCGCAGAGGGCCCTGTAATCTCCATCTCAGACATATCCTCTAAGACTTCTTCTACATACTCTTCTATCTCATTCTTCCTTCTCTTCTCTAACATGATTGTTACGAATTCTTCTAGTCATATATCCCTTTATTATTAGGGGTTATTTGAGGAACATTCCTCACTCACTTGAACCTTATTATAATACGGAAAATGTATGGTCGTTGTGACTCAAGTCCGTATTCCGTAATGAGTCACTCAGCCATACAATTCCTCGTAGGACATATCATCAAGGACTGAATTTACATAGGAGTCTTCCTTGAGGTGTCTGGAGTTCTCCATCTCCTTAATGGGTTCAAGATGAAGTTTTTTGTAGTTGATTTTACTATCCGTCTTCTTCATCCGATTTAGTAACATCTTATAGTCTTTAATCATTTAGCCCTTTATATTTGGGTTTTTTGGGAACATTCCCAATCACTTAAACAACACTATAAGCTTACCATGGCCACGCCGCCATTGTCAAGTCAAATCTTTTCAAAAATAATATCAGTAAGATACAGTCCAAATACTTGACATTAAATTATTTTTTTATTATTTTTTTATTAAGGGGGGATTGGTATGATATATGCATTGATATTACTAGGTAAATATTACCTATCTAATGGGGGATTTTGTATTGGTGGCTTGGAGTTCTGCTATTCTGAGCCTTAGCATGGAAATGGTATCTGTGATATAAAGGACATTAATCTTAGAAGTGGCTGGATTATAGCGCTTCTGCAATAGATCTACCTCATCCTTGAGTACGGCAAGTCTTATGTCCTCCTCTTGTCCTATGACATATTCTGCTGGTATATGCTCATATTGTTTATTGTAATATACCTTACACTCTTCAGATATTTCTACTCCCTTTTCAGAACATTCCTGTAGTTCTTTCTTGAACCATTTTTGTTTTTTCTTCTCTTGTCTCTTATCAAAGTCTTCTCTCCATGCATTATTAAGCTCTGTATTCTTACCTGTCTGCATATCCTTGACGAATTTATCACGCTGGTCATCAAAGTACTTTCCGAATGATGTCTTCATATGTCTATTATCCTGCCGTGTTCCTTGACTGCACCCTTTAGCATTGTGATGGTGTCTTTCCGTTGGTACTCTGGAAGTTCTGCAATCATCCGTTTACACTCTTGTACATCTCCACTAAGTGCGTGTCTCTGTAGTACTTGTAGGTGTTCATGCTGCCGGAGATGCTCTGGGTGCTTGACTTGACCATCACATACAGGTATGACCACATGGCCAAATTCCTTATCCGCAAGTCTCTTCTCTGTTGCATTTTCATAGTTATATTTGTAGCTCATGTTCCCTTTATGGTGTCTTTAATGATTCGTTTTATTTCCTTTTTAGTAGGCATTGTGGGCTCAGGGCTAGGTGTCCAGTACTCATTCTTTCCTAATTTCTTCTTATTCCACCGCTTACATACAGGTTGTGGCCGAATCTTAAATGCTGCGCTGACTTCTTTTTCTATCATATCCTGTATGATTTCCCAGCAGTAGTTCTCTCTGGCCTTCCTATCAAAGATCCATCCTTTGGTTGTCTCTAATAGTGGATCATGTCTCTGTTTCATTAGTTAAATTTCAGGTGTCTATCCACCCTTCTTATGTTGCTTTGTCCTTGATCATAGATGAATACCTCCTTAATGGGCCCATCAATGTTCTTATCCCAATAGTCGAGGAACTTGGTTATTCTCGGATACTCTGGTAACTGATCCTCTGTCTGCCATACGAATTCATTCACAACGTGTAAATAATCTGGAATATAATATACTACTTGTACTGTGGCTACTGTCCACTTGTGAAGAATATATGCCATAGACTCCTTATTTGATTGTGTAAGGATATTTATGTATTATTCATACTGGTGTAGGCAATAGGATATTCAATGGGTATCTTCTATTATTGGGGTATTCTAGAGAAGCCCGTAGTTCACAGGTCAACCATAGCAATTCTTTCGTCTGAGGGTCTTTAAAGAGTCTTATGGGGTACTCTGCCCCCTGTCTCTTGAAATGATAGTCTTTGGTGATTGGTTTGTTCTGGTGGTCATTGAGTTGTTTACCGAATGACTGATCACCAGCATAGTTATCCCAACAGACCTTCTCTGAAGGAAATTCCTGAAGGGTCTGTGCTTTAAATGAGCTGGTGTACAGTAGTAGTGCAATCCATATCTCTGTCATGCTGCTAGTTGTTGTCTATAATATGAATGTCGATGTCTCTCCTTAGTATTCCCCATCCATCGATAAGGGTTACATAGGGTACACTTTGGTTGTTTCCTTGTTCTTTTACTCTTACGTTTACCTACTTTGTTCTTTGCACTCATTGTATTCTCCATATGAATATTGAGAGCGTGCCGCCGGAACGACACTCCGGGCCCCCAAAAGGTTTATCTTCTTTCCGCTGAATTATCTTTCCATGTTTTATGATCCGTATTTTGCATAGTGGCCTTGATGTATGGGTCATCAGTCTTACGCCTGTTTCGATGATGAACTTCATCTATGTCTATTATGGGGTCATACCCTAATGGGTCTAGGGTCATTAGTTGGTTTTCTTTTCGTATATGTCTCCATACAAGTCTATTCCCTGCAATTTCTTTCACGTTCTTGTATAAATATTCTTTTTAATAGTCATTACTGGCTGCGGAGGGTGGAATCGAACCACCAAAAACCTCTCTCAAGGTTAATACACTAAACAAGTGTATGCGTTTGCCTATTTCGCCACTCCGCATCAGTATGTTCGACTACATGAGTCCTGCACGTTTCATTCCTGCAATGAGTCTGGTAATACCAATCCCACCACCAAAACGAGCCTTAAATGGATGTGACAAAAATTCATAGAATTCTAGGTTGACTCTATCCTCACCGAATAGGTCATATAGAAGTCCTGCATATCCCCCATCGGATATTGTCTGGAATTGATGCTTCATCTCTGACACATCGGATGACCTTTCCGCACTACCTATAGTTTCCATACCACCTATGATGACATCACACTTCATAGCGACTTCCTGCTCTGTTGTCTGAGTAACCATATTTGATAATGCACTAGTTTTTATGGTAGTCTTTCCGACCTTCATGTTCCAGAAGGGGCTGGTGTGGATTGGAAAATGGGTAAGGAAGAAAACATCTCCTTCCTCTGTATACATTCGTTCTTCATGATCCGCTGTTAAATCTAGATCATATACTTTGTACTTATCGCATACCTCTGTATACTTTCCTGTAGGGTATGACTTGTTGTCTTTAATATCAAATCCTAGATGTACTAGGAGTTCTGTCTCTAGTTTGATTAAGTCCTCAAATGTGCCTGGGGCCTCAAACTCAAACATCGGAAATATTACATCGTGTCGGCCAGGTAGTGGATTCTGTTCCTGTCTATAGCTGGTACTGACACAATAACACCCTTCTAAGTCTGGTTTAGTTAATAATTCGTATTCCAGCCACATCTGCCCTGTTTGGGGTAATGGCCAAACTTGTCCTTGATAATCATACGTTGCTACTGTTGTTGGATCTTCACAGGCTGCTAGAATTGACAATCTGTTTTGGGTATGAACTTCTAGGAAGGTTTTGGAATCGAAAAAACTACGCAGACTCTTGACCACTTGGGTATATTCATGTGGGTCAATGAGTTGTGTATTCATAGTTTATCCTCTCTCTCAAATTAAGGTTCTTCTTTATTTAGACAAATTATATTGGGGTATTCCACCAACTTTCCCAGCAGAAATGTATCCAAGTTTTTGTGGAGTCTTTAGCTATTTCGTTGACATAATAATGGGGTTCAAAGTCACACTCATTATTCCAATAGAGTACGGCATATCTAACATCTACTCCGTTAGCTCTTTCTTTAATGTGTTTTGAAATTTTATGGAAGGTTGTACCAGAATCACATACATCATCTACAATTAGAACTTGTTTATCTGATTTTCTAGGTAGGTAATTTTCCCACTCTGGATAGTCACGCAGAGCGGCTTTAACAGGTTTAAATGGTTTCTTCATCCAATGGGACATCATAACGCCAGGAGTAAGACCTCCCCTTGATAATCCCACAATCACATCGGGGTCAAATTTATCCAGTACTATTTCTCTGCAAAGAGTGTTTACATCCCTTCTCATCTCTTCCCACGAATACCATAGTTTGTTCATCCTCTTACCATAAGACTGAGGTGTAGTTTATTATCTTTTCTTTGAGCGTGGGAGATGATTGCCCCTTTACCTTATACCTATTGATGTTTCGGGACATCACGAACTTATCCAAACTCTTCCATGTTTTAAAATACTTAATAATGGTAACTGGTTCCTGTGGGGTTCTGTCTATCTTATACTTCAATTCAATTAGTTTCATTTTAATCTCTTATTAATTTTCAGCAGAGTCAGGGCCATTCCAACCACTTATTAGTTTTCGTTCCACTTGACTTAATGTGATAAAACTTCCATGACCAGCCTTTATGTAACTTTGCCAGTCTCCTTGTCTACTCTCAAACACTTCAAATTGTCCCTTATCCCCCTCTTCAAAGGAAGTGGATAGTCCTGCATTATTCATATCAACAGAAAGACTTTCTGCTTGAGGTTTATAGTTTCAAGAGCCACAGTACTTAATTTTGAACATACTATCCTATGGTTAATATGATTGCAATCCATAACAAAAAGACATTACATACAAATAGCTCTATTGCAAGTATGGTATGATACCATATCCAATTTGTCTCATATTGTTTGTCCCTCTCGAGCTCTACTTTAGTCTTTCCTTCTTGTAATTGAGGAACCCAAATATTTTCCCATCTCTTTTTAATTTTCTTGAATATTTGCATTTTTCTGTTGGTAATCTTTGATTGCGGCTTTAATTGCATCTTCTGCAAGTACTGAACAATGTATCTTCACAGGGGGTAAGGACAATTCCTTGACTATCTCCGTATTCTGTATCATACTAGCTTCATCAACTGACTTATCCTTAATCCACTCCGTTGCGAGTGAACTGGCTGCAATTGCACTACCACAACCAAATGTCTTGAATTTCGCATCAATGATTTTGTTATTGTCATCTACTTCGATTTGTAGTTTCATAACATCCCCACATTCTGGAGCACCCACAAGACCAGTACCGACCCTAATACTCCCACTATCCAAACTACCAACATTTTTCGGTCTTTCATAATGTTCTATTACTTTTTCTGAATATGCCATATTATTACATCCAAACAGGTTTATCTAATTCTTGAGGTTTGATTGAAAAACTCGTAGAACAACCACACGTTGTGACGGCTCTAGGATTTTCAAATCGTGGGCCAGGTGCAGATAAGTCCGTTGACCAATCTATCTCTAGTCCATCTACTACTATATGACTCTTGCGATCTATCACTATGGGTAGACCTTTAGACTCAAATATTAAATCTTTCTTTGCAGGCTCACCAAACTCTAAAAGGTATTCGTATCCTGCACATCCACCACCCTTGACAGTTACCCTCAATGGTACACCCTCAGGCAATTCCTCATCCTCACGAATTCTCTTAAAGTTTCTTGCGGCTATATCTGTTAAACTTATGCTCATTCCATTACCCTTGTTTGTTCATATCACAACGAGTGAAATTATAGTAATCAATATACTTCCTATCATACCGAAAAGAAACGTAGCATAAGACCACCTCAACCACTTATACTTTACGAGGGCGAGTGCTTTACCTGAAAAATGCATTTCTCCTGCCAAGGCATCATATATCCTATCATCGGTCATTAATGTTACAGCATAATATGCTTTATATTCTTCCTCTTCCATGTGAGCGAAATGACCAAAATATAAAGGATCAAATTTGTCTGATGTCTGGTCTAGCTCTCCCAAATGAGTTTTCGGGTATTTATTATCGGGTATTATCGCAATTATCGCAAATAATAATGTCAAGATACAACAAATAGCAAAGAACATTAACGGATACATCAACAATGGATTGTCAAAGTTTGCTGCTGTAACGGAAAACACAATCGCTGAAACTGTAATCATCTGTCCGGCCTTTCGGTCAGCGTTGATATTCAGTCGCATCTGATTGGTAACATTTAATCTGAATATGTTATCAACCGCCGTTCTATCCTCTGGTACATTATCAAAGTAATTCTTTTTATCGTAATAATCCATAAACTACTTTAATGGTGGTGCGTAAAGTAATCCTCCATGACTATAAAGTTGGTTCAGTCCTCGTTTTAGTCCCAATATTTCTGTAATATTGCGATCATATATCTCTTTGTAATTTCCGACCTGTTTAATAATATCGTATGACCAAGTTGCATCCAATCCCAATTTAGCTCCAAGATTGGGATGGTCTTCTCCATTCTTTTCGCCCATAAATCGTTGAATATTTGGGTCTATGTTCTCTTTGAATAAATCTATATTCTTTGAGTTGATACCCATTTCTTCTGCAATGAACAGAACAAATACTGACCATCTTACTATGTCAGACCATTGTTGATCTCCATACTTTACAACAGGTCCCAATGGTTCTTTGGAGATAAGTTCTGGAAGTATCATATGTCTATCGGGCTCTTTGAAACCTAATCTGTTAGATGCAAGACCAGACATATCTGTACCATACATATCACAATCACCAGCCAGATATACATTTTTAGCATTCTTGTCTGGTGGTACAGGAATAGGAATATAATTTATTTCATGTTTTGCAAAGAAATCAGCAATATTTTTCGCACCAGTTCCAGTACTACTGAAACAAATCTTTGCACCCTCTAGTTGTTTAGCAGAAGATACACCAAGTGTTTTTCTTACAATGAATCCCTGACCATCATAATATGTTGTTGGTAGAAACTCAAGTTTCTTAATTACATTTCGGGTAAAGGTATAAGTAGTGGCTGCAGAAAGAACATCAATAGTTCCATCTCTCAAAAATTCAAATCGTGTCTTTCCATTTGTTGCAATGAATTCAATTGCTCTTGCATCACCGAATACTGCTGCAGCTACTGTACGACAAATATCAACATCAAATCCTACAGCATCTCCTTGTAGTACTGAGAAACCTAAAAAGTCTTTATTCGTGCCACAAATAACCTTTCCTCTTGCCCTTACTCTTTGGAAGGTTGTGCCATATGTTGGTACATATTCTGGTTTTTTAATATAACTATCTCGTACCACCACCATTTTTTTGACTTTTTCCACTTCAGATAAAGTCATCTTACTATGATCCATCATAGACATAGTTCCATTGTCACTACCAATGACAGAATTATCTACAATCATTATCCAGAATATCCATGCCAAACAAACAAAAGCTTTTGATGCAAATATCATTGTAGCGCCCGATATACTTCTAGTAATTCTTCATCAGGCATAGCGGTAGTCATAGTATAATATCGTTGATGACCAACCGACATGAAAGATTTAACATCAGAAAAACTTGGATATTTCTTTAAGAGGTTGTGGAGTAGATAGTCTGGACTTAAATGACAGCTTGCACATTGATTATCTTTAGTAAATACTCTAGTTGATTTTTTGTATCGTTCTGATTGAACTAGAATAGAATTGAGATCCTTTTCCATGAACGTAACTTTTTTATCTATGTCAGGTATAACCATAAAGATTAAGTATACTAGAAGTGCTATAATAACATAGATGAAAGATTTACTAGCAACCGTTTGATCTTTAATTAAATTTTCTAAGACTTGAACTTCTTCAACCTTTTTATCTATTTCTTCAATATCATGTTGTAGGATTTTTGTGTCTTTACCATTTGCAACAAGCTTTTCTTTTTCAGCCATAATCTATTTTCCTTTCCCTGCTTCATTTAATTTCTTAGTAATCTGTTGTTGGAACCATTTGAGAACAATTGGTATACTCACATTAGAGGTGAGTCCAAACAGATAACCGATAGGATACCTATAGCCTTCATATTCTTTTAATTGTGGAATATTTGTAAATACTACAGTTATAAGCATATAACCTGTTACAGACATTCCCATATTAATAAAAAGATCTAATAATATCAACCATTTATTTGTATATTTTTCTTTATTGTCTGTCCTATAATTAAATAAAAATATAAAAAATGATGAGAATAATACTAATCCCATCATCATAAGCTCAGACATAGTAAATAATTCGTTCATTCAGTTACTCCTTAAATTGTTATTATTCAATCCATTGAAAATTTTAAATACTTTCACCCCTTTTCGCCCTCTCCATCGGCTGCTGATGTCATATATATTTTCTTGTTCATTATTTAAGTATTTAGTTGTATTATCCATAAAGACCATCAGTAAATGAAAACACTTCTTGTCTATCCTTTGTTAATTCTTGGTCAAGAGCGTGGAGCAACATAGTCTGCAATAGTTCTACAAGAGATATTTTGTGTTCAAATGCAATTCGTTCAAAAGACATCATGGCAACTGGTGCTATATCCATACAGTTTATTGCGTGTTCAAACCTTTCAGTTCGTTCTTGTCGTTCACTTTCATCAACATCGTAGTTAGACATTCTTGGCCTTCTTTTTTTTCTTCTTAGGAGTCAAGCCTTTTGATTTCTTTGTCTTTCGTGCCTGACTTTCCTTAACTGATTTGTCGATCTCTGCTTCTCTTTTTTTATTTTCTTCACTTACACCTTCTGGCCATCCAGAAAAATGTGCTTTGATTTTATGCCATAATTTTTTCATTATTTTATCTCCACTATGTTATAGTTTGGTTGTTTGGTTGTATGGTGGAATAGTGTCCACAATGTGGACAAGTCATCTTACGAGATTTCCATTTATAACTATCCTCTATAGTTGCATAGCTCCACCAGTTTTTACAGTTACCACATGAGAAATGATATATCCGCTCCCATGTGTATATATGGTGACTCTCACCTTTAATATCTCTTGTAATTCTATTATTATCTGTTACAGTATTATCCATATCATATTTGTATTTTAAATAGTCTATGTATTCTTCCTTACTTAATTTCGTAAGAGCTTCATGTATCATGTCTTATCTTCATATTCTACACCCCATGACATTTCATGTTCTTGTATAACACTCTGTTTTGTATCGGGATAAGGCCAGGAATGTTGTTTAACCTCAAGTTTAGACAGGGCTTCTTTCTCTTCCCTATGCTTCATCAAATCAAGTATGTCTTGTCCCAACTCAGTAAGATCAATATTTGTCAAATAAGGAAGGAAGCTATTAATCGCTCGTGCCATATTCTGGTGTGAATATAGCATTTCCTTTTTGTCGATGAATATTTGTATTTTATCTTCACTCATTATATTTTTTAGGTGGATAATGACTAGAACCTATTATATGAACCCAAGCATATTTATTTGAAGAATCATAAAACCAAATACCTATGCTCCAAAAAAACAATGAAGTTCTCATCCATCCATTTGTTTCTAAGTCTAGTGAGAGTGTACAAAAAGTATCACCCCAAAAGACTAATACTCTGCCTAAAAGTGTATAAAATGTTATCTTAATCGGTATGTTTAATAGCTTCATACAATTCCTCACGAATATCTCTGAGATTTTTTCGTATTTCAACACGTTCATCATATGTTTCACTCCTGTTCAATTCTTCTAGTAATAATGTTTCTTCCACCCTCAGTTGTTTAACTGATTCGGGATTACTTGGAAACCTTAGTATCTGAGCTCCCTGCTCCAGAACTGGTTTCTCCACTTTCTTTTCTGTCATCGGTTCTCCCTTCGATTTCATCTACTCTATATTTAAGTGCCCAAATAGCTGAATGAAAATCCATACCTTTTGATTTATCATCTAACATTCTATCACTTAATATATTCATTTCAGATTTTAAAACTCTAACATATTCCTTTAATGTACTTCTCAACTCTTTTTTGTCTAATCTAATTACATCAGATGTGTATTTTAGTTTCTTCTTTTCTTTCTTTGTTAATTCCATAGTACAGTCTCACTCTCTTTAACTGCCCTCTGCATATCTTTTTTAAATCGTTTCGCCAACATCTTTTTTGCCAATCTTTCTGATTGTAGCTCTGCTTCTTTAACTTGGGCCCTAATAAGTTGTTCTGAATATGGATTATATTTCTTCTCACATTCCATAGCTAATTTTATCGATTCTGCTGCATCATCTATCCATTCAGCATACCAACCACCACTAATAAAATGTTTATCTTTAGTACAATAGGAAGGTTCACCAGATTTATTAGACCACCATAAATGTAATGTGCCAATATAACCATCTTCCTGAGCATCAAAACTCTGGAAAAGATGTTTCAGCCCCATAGATGGTAGAAAGGGAAATTTGGGGTCTTGGTATAATTTGTAGCGAAATTGTTGCTCCAGCCCTTTGCGAATTTCTTTTAATGATAGATCATCCATACCTATATTTATTCTTTTACTACATTTGTGTGATACCCATATTCAAATATTGATTTGGTAAATCTTTTGGCACTCTTATAGTCTGTAAAATATCTTCTAGATATGTCTTTGGGGTCTGGTTTTACCCATTTAAGCTGTTCTCTCATTTGAGCATGACTTCCCCCAACCTTTTGTTCAACCTTCCAATATTCTACACGCCAGCTCATTTACCCTGACCTCTGTATTTTTTCCAACCTTTTATTTTATGTTTATTTGTTGGTCTGGTATTTCTAGATTTACCTATGGATGTTCTCTTAGGTCTGCCTGGTTTCCATTGTTTTAAAATTCCAAATGCTGATTTAGCCATTAGTTTATCCTATCCTCGTTAAATGCGGTGAATACTGTTCTATTCACCGCTAAATAATGTGGGCACGTTGAGAAGAGCTCTGGATGTGCGAGATTCTAAGTCACCTCTCCGCCATAAGCGTGCAAACGAACTCACCTAGACTCCCCCTAAGTTATGTTTCGCCCGATGGCGTATACCGTTGGCACCCCACATAACATCTTAAATTTCACCAGAGTAAATCACTTGCGCCAGCAGGATTGCGGTCTACCTCCGCCCCACCCACAAGATGTCGTTTACTCAACTGATGTTCTGGTCACAGAACACTCCCACAAATTAATATTCTTCTATTTCTCTTTTATCCCAATCATCATCCAAAGGTACACCCCTATAATCAAGGGAAGTTCCTTTGCTGACAAAACAGTTATCAATCACCATCTTCTCAAATATATCAAATAATTTCTGACATCTAAGATTATGTATTTTACCTATAGAAATTATTAAATCCGTAATTTCTTTCTTTGTTATTGGATCTGGATCTTCCATCATACGATGAACTACTGCACCTAAATCATCATCAGTTTGCCAAAGATTCATAATTTCTTCTTCCAAATCAAATCTATCATATTTCATAATGTTTTTTTCTATTAATTTTAATAATTTAATTATTCAGGAAAATTTAATCCTTTTTCTTCCATATTAAAATGTAGTCGATCACGAACAAGTTGTAATATGCCATCTTTGTCTTGTTCATATTTGATCTTGTTTCGGATAAACTGGTCTATATCCCAAACAAGTAATGACCAATCCATTGCTTTAGCTGAAACATCAAACTCTTCCTTATCATCTGGTAAATTAAATTCAAGTACTGCTTTCATCTATGTCCACTCCAATTCAAATAGGGATCATCGTACATTTCCATCTGTGCTTGTTCTTTCCTCAGTTGTCTAAGCATATCTCCACGCTCCTCATCAATAACGTGTTGAGGTATATCATCCATAGGTTCTTCTGCTACTTTTCTTGCAATATTATCTATCACAGCTTCACTCCACATATAGGTTACTTGTCCTTTATCTTCCAATTTCCTCCATAGTCTAAATCACAATATCGGTGTATGTCACTAGGTTTAGCTAACATTCCACCATTTTCCTGTAAAACTTTATATTTTCTAGGGCAGGGTTCAGGTGTTGTCCATATTACACAACCAACCACCATAACATAAATTATAATAAGTGTTACAGTTTTTACAATCATTTCTTATCATCCAAACTCATTATACTAAGCCTCATAAGTCTCTCACTAAGCTCCATAATATGTGGCTCTCCATGTATGTGTGAATATATGAGTTCAATCTTAAAGAATAATTTCTGTTCTTCAGTTAAATCTCTTGTGTCTCTGAAAATAGGTCTGTTCATAAATCTCCGTTATATGATTATTTATCAATACCTTTCTCTACAATATTGAGTACATACAATATATACCAATTCCACTTATCAAAAAATGATATATAGGAATAGGCTACGAAAAAAAGTAGCCCTACCTTTAAGTAATAGTTTAGAGCAAATGTTATCATAATTTAAAATAATTTAGTGTACATTCCAGTATGTTTTGTGAACATCAAACCCAAATGTATATTGTGTATATTTTTATACTCTTTGACAGACTTTTCTTCAAACTTTCTGGTCAACTGACAGAATTTCATATCGTACAAATCCCATGCGTTCAATGTGATTTTCAGATAGTTTGAATTTGTACTGTTTCGACCAATCCTCATTGAAAGTGAATCATCTCTAGCACCAAAGTTCTTGGCCCCTGTCATCATTGCAAACTTATTACCTCCGAGTTGTTCAAGGATTGTTTTCGCTACTGTCATGTTACTCATAATATTTTCTCGTTATATAATTAAAATTAAGCAAGAACCAAATGTTCCCCAATAATCCAATGTGAACTCTCATCTTCATCATACATAATGTTGTAAAGAGTTTCACCATCAGCATTTTCCTCTGTTGTCATTATCTCACCAATCCAACCTACTATGCTTTCACATACCACTCTGTCACCAACTAAAAAACTGTTATCTTCCATACTCATAATGCCCCCATATCACTAAGATAATTTTCTAAAACATAATAATCACTTTTCTCTGTTTCAGAAGAGTCATTATCAATATCTACACCGGCTCCATGAGCCTCGAAATAAGAACTAACTAGTTCTTCTAAACTTCTATTTAAACTCAAATCAATTTCCATAATATATTTTCATTCGGGTTATTTGGGATTATTCCCTTTTCTTACTCTTTCACTAGCTATTATACAGAAATCTCTGAGAAAAGTCAAGTCTTTTCTTCAAAAAAATGCATCTAATGTTGGTCTTGATACACTATCTTTCAATTTTGATGTAATCAATATTCGTTTTCTATCCTTACCATCTACCCAGCCTGTCTCAGTCTTTAAGTGTTCTTTTCCTTGATCCCACTTAAAAGAGAATGATTTTCGTTCTTTTGGAAGTCCAGCTGTTATACCAATAAATTCCCAATTATCTGCAAGGTAAACTGAACCTTTTTTATCTGACCCTATAGTGGTAACTATGGCCAATAAGTCATCATTATATTTGTCATACCAATCTTGTTTTGCACGATTACGAATACCTTTGAGTATTTGAGAACCAAGATTCGGAATATTTTTAATCAAGCAAAACCTTTTATTATCTGCAACTGCATTAAACATATCATCGAATTGTGATTGTGATTTATTAAAATAATCCAGAATAGATTTTGGTGTTGGTTTGAATCCACTTCCTAACCAAAATGTTCCCACAACATCATTCTCATAGTATATGATATACTTAATAACTCTACCAACTGTTTTCGCACTTGCAACATAGCTATGATTATCTATTACAATATTATCACATATTTTCTTATCGCTATCAGTTATTGCTATGTTTATTTTTAAACTCATCTTTTTAAATCTTCTTTAGGAATTACTTGATACCCTGACTTGTTATAGGCTATCGTTACTGCAAAACCTTCTGGTGTTTGTACCTCTCGCTCTGGTACGATTCTTGCAGTCCCTTTCAATCTCATAATACGTTCTGAATAATTGTCTGGAATATCCTCTAAGATGGATCTTCTACGATAGGTAGGTTCTTTGATATTAGCAGAAGTTTTTCTGCCTCGTATCGGGTCTATTGGTTCATCTTCTTCTTGTTCAAAATAACAGCCTGATGCTACTTTCATATCACTTTCTCATTATAAAGTTGGTGGGGAGCCTAGGACTTGCACCTAGTGGGTCACAATGACACCAGATTTACAGTCTGGCCCGCTACTCGTTACGGTCTACCTCCCCATTTTCTATTCTATTCCAAGCTGCAGTATATCCTAATTGCAACCATTTTTCCTTACCATACGCCTCAACTTCGTGAGGGGAACAATAATATTCATCTTCTGACTTAAAATCAACTTTCTGTTTCTTCCAGCACATTTGGCCCTTTTTAAATGTTAATTCACTCATTATATACTGTTTTACATGAACCATTTCGTGTGCGAGAGTTTTGAGTAATTCACTAACCCATTCTGAGTAGGTTAGTTCTCTACCCCAATCATCCTTTTCTAGACGATATGGGTCAATGATAATCTTAAAATTTCTTGGATTTGTAATTTTGGTATCTTCTTCAATCATGGCCACACCATCAAAAATATAGTGTTTGAGATGCAATTTAATTGAGACATTTTTCATACGCCTAGGAAATAGTTTCGTTGCAGAGTACTCTAACATTCCGTACAATGCAAGTCTTACTTTATCATCAATACATTTTGCGTGAATTATGGTTTTCATTTCGCAGGATCATAATAAGATTATTTAGTACATGAGGGACATATCTCTTTTCCTGTTTCATCCCAAAATATTCGGCAACCATCAATGCGGTTACAGACATTATCTATTGTTTCCTCAACAACATTGACATACTCTATTATAGGTTCCCTTGATTCTAAATCCGCTATCATGTATGTCAAAAATACAACAGCTGCAATCAACGCAAGTCCGTAAACAAATGCGGCTGAAATCAGAAAACCAATCAACTCAAATATAAACCTAATAGGACTAAGAAAAAAACTCATATCTTCCTTTCATTCATAACCGAAAAAGTGCTTATCAATTTCTACACAAATATCACCAACATTGGTACTTCTTAACATTTCCAAATCAGATATTAACAATTTGGACTCTCTCATTGCCCAGAGTCTCGCTTCTTCCAAAGACTCAAAGATTTCTGAAGAGAGGAATTCTCCCTTATTAAGCAATCTTGCCACAAAGTATGTTTCGTTTCTTTCCATTATAATGCCCTTTCAACAGAGTTTTCAAATTGAGTAAGAAACCTTTTCTCACTCTTACATTAGCTATTATACAGAAAACCCATAACAATGTCAAGTCTTTTCTTTCATTTAGTCAAAATAATTATTTAAATTTCTATTGATTGGGGTTTGCGAGCTATCTTAGATTTCTCAAAATCCGCACACCTTTTTGTAACAATATACACATACCGATTGTTTTCTGGTGTGATGGTTATTTGATTTCCAAGATTTTCTTGAAACCATTTCCAATCATGGTCTTTCTCATATTGGTTTACAACACATTTAACAACTTCAAATAATTGGTCTGGTTTCAATAATTTTTGTATAGAAGGCATACTAGCCATAGTATGGAAATATCTTGCATACCAGTATATCTTCTGATCATGGGGCCAAGGTTTGTGTTTTTTAACCACCTCAACTTTTTTCTCCACTTGTTGTTGTGGCTGGGCTTGTTGTTGTGGTTGGGGTGGTGCCATATTTATTGTACATCCTCCAAATATCAGTATCATACCTATTATTATTTTGTACATTTTCATCCGTATGGCCTCCTTTCTGTATCTTTATGTGGTGGATTCTCATCTACACATTGTCGATAAGGTCTAACATTATTTCGATTAGACCACCTAGTACCTCTCTTGTGGCCATCGTTTGACTCTATCCAATGACCCCAACAACCGGCCTTAACTTGTCTTACTGTTTCACAACCCACAATTATCGATGTCGCCACCATTATAAAGATTAATAATAGCATTTTCATAAGTATCTCCGTTCTTTTAAATTAGTTCCTTTATTATTCTCATCTACACATTGGTAATAAGGTAACTGGGCATCTTTAAGAAGAGCTCTAGTTCCTCTTTGTTGTCCAGGCCCCTTAACCCAATGTCCAAAACATCCTATTGTACTTGTTCCACATCCAACAACCATCCATGTCGCTATCATTACGAAAATTAATAATAGCTTTTTCATCTATTTCTTTCTGTTTAATTTGTTATATTTTTGGGTGGCATTGCAGCCGAAAAATCCCACTCATAAAAACTGATGTCTCCACCTACTGTAAATCCTCCACGACTTTCTTCCCCCTGTTCTTCTTGTTCATCAATACTTCCCAAAGCATTTTCATCTTCACCTAAGACCATAAATTTTCCTTCATTTGCTTTTCCTTGCACACCTAAAAGAGAATTATGAACTGCTCTAGAATAAACTAACTTATACCCCATTGGAATATTATCTTCATTTAGTACCCATATATAAACCCAATCTGGTTCATCAATATGGTGTTTGAGGTATATTCCTTTTTTTGGTACACCTTCTTTTGGATGTCCTAATATAGAAGTATATGTAAGATATGTTGATGTTACCAATATCAGAAATAAGGGAATGAACCAAATTAAGAATTTGGGGCTCTTCCTTTCCTCAATCAATACCCATAGACAAGTGACTGCGAAAATAACCAATCCAAATATTAGAATCTCTAACATTAATTCCTTTCTACGGATTCGGCATCATAATCATAATGATTTCTATTACCTACAGGAGTAATATAATTGCCCTCACCCATTAATGGACTGACGAACATTTTTGGTTCAAAAGTAAATGGTGGAATGATATTTCCATCCCCATCTAATACAAATCTCAAAAATGTTTCTTCCTGTCCTCTATGTGTAAACTTTTTCTCCCCTACCCATAAAATTTGGTAAGGTGTCACTTTATGCAACTCCACCTTTACAGTAAGGTCACTTACCGGCTTATTTCTATAATCTATTGTTCTTTCATTTGGCTCTAGTTGTGAACCATTATAAATTCTGGTAGAATAATAATGCGTATTTATTATATACTCCCCAGCCATGATTCCACGAATTGTTACCACCTCTCTATTAATTTTTACAGTTGATTCAGAACCATCTGCATTTATAATAGTGTCATTCCTCGTTCCCAAATCATCTTTATCAAGATGCATAAAGTTAGCTATAGGTAATCTAAAGCTAACCTTACTATCTGTAGGGTCTTGTACATATAGATCTAGGTCATCAGCGGCATCATGATCCCATTCTAGAATAACCACGAATTCTGCTCGTCTATCGAAATCTTTCTTTTTCGCTTCGGGTTTAATAAGGAGAAAGGCAATAATAAAAAGAAATGCAAACCCTAGTAGGATGTTGAAAAGTAAGTCTATAAATCCCAAAGAGGATTTATACCGCTCATTGGAGTTCATCACCCCTCCAATGCGACTTCTAAGTTCATCAATTGTACTTTAATAATTAATGAACAAACCAATCCTGTAAGAGTTGTATAAAGTGCCGTTGACATACCCACGGCCATGGTGGCAAGAGCTGCTTGAAGGGCTTCAGAACTTGTTACATCAAGGTCAGAAAATGCAGTACCCAACATCAGTAAGAAACCTATTACAGTTCCAATCATTCCAAGAGCTAAACAAGACTCTGATATAAACCAACCAACCTCTGTTGACTGATCGTAATCCTCCACTACACCAACTTGATAGGTTTTTCTACCTAACCAAATAGATGTTATGAGACATAAACCAAGTATTAAAAAACTTAATTTGGTAGTATCTGCAACATATAAAATAGTGTGAAGGTTAAAGTATCCAGCCACTCCTATTGATAGGATTACCAAGCAGAAAATTAACCACCATTTCAATACAGATTTCATAGTTTATTCACAGTTGCATTGATGTTCTTCTGTACATTCACATGGATCACAAGTACAATATTCTGCTTTGCAATGTTCGTTATTACACATATTTACCTTTATTTAATTGTTATATTACTATTTAGGTAAAAAATATGCGTAAATTTACACTATTTTGGGGGGGATAGGTAGAATTGTATTGAGGTATTCTTCATTTTCTGGTAGGTACTGTTCACCTTCTTTGCCCACTTCTTGATTTTCTGTATAGGTATCATCAACATAGGACTGTGCAAGTCTCCATTTGAGATATTCGTATGCAGAGATTGGGGGGTATTTGTCTGGTTGTTTTGTGAGGTTTTTGATAATTACATCACGGCCTGGGTCTACAAAATAGGGCATTGAGTATCGTGGCTTATCCATATCTACATTTATTACACGATGTGGAGTAGATTTTAGTATATCATTCGACCACCTTGCGAACATATCTGCAACATTGACAACTATCGAATTTTCGACTGATGGTGCTGTAACCCACACATCATCTTTTTTGTCATAAACTTGCAGGGCACTTATATTATCGAATCGATAGAGTAAAGTGATAGATCCATAATCAGTATGAGCTCCACCCCTGACTTGACCATCTTTAATCACACCATCCCAAGCTGGATAATGAATCATTCTCATAGTTGCAGAACCATCAATATGTTGTTCCACTAATGATCCAGTAGGAATTCTTAAAACTTTCTCAAATCTGTAGAGGAATTGATAGGACAACATTCTTGAAATGCGTTCTAACTTTTGTGCGAGGGGTTTAAATTCGGGGATTTCTGTGGGCCAATATTGTTCCTGCATCCTTGCAGGCTCTACCCAATTATAAGATTCTTTGAGATCTCCTGGCATGGTTGGAGTTAGTCTTTCTTCCTCCAACCAATTATAGCCAAGATTTTCCTTCACTCCACTATATGCATATTGTTGTTTTGTTGCTAGTGGTAATTGAAAAAACTCTTCCATGAGTACTTTCCAATCGGTAAATTCTGATAACCATTCATCATAGACATGAGTAAAAACTGCAAATCCAACTGTGGTATATGCGTCATACATTTGGTCAATGCAATCTTTACTTCTAAAATCTATGATTGGAATAGTCATTTCAACTGCCTGGAAATTTATTCACAATACCTTTTACAAAATACTGCATTGATTCCAATTCAGGTCTGTTGATAACACCGGCAGGAATTTTTGTTCCATCCTGTTTAGTGATACCTGCTGAGAATGGAAAGCTATCATCGTACTTATCGTTGATCCAATCCATCTTAAATGTTTCAACTGCGTTCACTACCGAGCCAGGAACATTCTTACCCCATGGCGATAGTCCTACACAATTTTCTTTTAATCCCCAATTCCATCTGGAGCCCATTTTCAAAGTACCATTAGCCAATTTATCAACGATATGTTTGTAGAGGACATTCCAGTTGAACATCATACCTGTGATGTATCTATCTGGGCCATTACTTCCCATAGGTGCATCATTACCCATTGACCAAACTTCTTTACCTGTTTGTTTCCATGTGGTTTGTGCAAGTGAAACTACACTAGGTGAATCAGTAGAGGTGTAGAGAATATCATTTCCATCTTCTAGAAGTACTTTGGCTGCTTCCATATCTTTAGGTGGATCGAACCAAGAGTTTATCCAAACCACACTTACTTTAATGTCTGGATTGACTGTTTGTGCTCCAAGTGTAAGTGCATTGATATTCCGAATGATTTCTGGTATCGGGTGAGATCCGACCATTCCAATTTTATTTGTTTTGGTCATCAACCCAGCAGCAATCCCTGTGAGGAATCGTGCTTGAAAGGACTGGCAACTATAGTTGTCCATATTTTTCTTGTTGCCTTTATAACCTGTAGCGTGCATGAAAATTGTGTCAGGATGTTTCTTTGCAGCCTTAACCATTCCATCCATATAACCGAATGAAGTTGCAAACACAATATCGTGTTTTCGTGCAAGCTTGCGGAATATTTTTGTTGACTCTGCTTCCGGCACCATTTCAACCATTCCAACTTTATAACCATGTTTTGTTAATGATTGAAATCCATCATGATGTCTCATTGACCATCCACCATCGGTGTGTGGTCCCACAAGTACATATCCAACTGAAGGTAATTTCTTACCAATTACACTTATACTAAAAGCTGCAAATATCGCAACTACCGCCACTAGGGCAATTATTTTCTTCATCTTAATCTCCTTCCGAGATTGGGGTTAAACGGGCGCATTCCACCAATGCTCCCAGGGAAAATGAATCCAGATATCTTCTGAATCCTTTGCGCATTCTTGAGCATAATAATAAGGCTCAAGACCACATTCGTTATTCCACCACAAAGTAGCAAAACGAACTTCACAATCATTTATTAATGGATTATTTTTTCTTGGGGATTCTATATGTTTTTTAATTTTGTCGAAAGTTTTTCCAGAATCACATATATCATCTACGATGAGTACACGTTTATCTGT
>Ga0209089_10001656_pt1 | contig 20383 bp, 20 predicted proteins | sample ArcticOcean_MG_C_FD_187431 | JGI IMG/M metagenome (GOLD analysis project Ga0209089, IMG submission 187431) | Marine microbial communities from western Arctic Ocean - ArcticOcean_MG_CB2_150 (SPAdes) (version 2) | ecosystem: Environmental > Aquatic > Marine > Oceanic | place: Arctic Ocean: Canada... | reverse complement strand
GTCCCCAGCAAAGACATTCTGATGAAACCGAACCTTTAAACCTCTGAATCGCGCTATTCCACCGATCCAGCTAACGATGGCATTCACTACATAGGCCATGTTGTTGGGGCCTTGATTGATCGGCTTGCTTCCCAGACCCAGCCTCTCCACAGCGCTCAGATTCCAGTGAATCGGGTTGGGGTCTTGGAGGAGAACCGCCATGGTCTTCATCTTTTCAGCATCAACGATCCCCACGTCGTAGTGCGGAAACTCGAAACCAACGGTGGGACTATTGGTCGTCATCGTTTAGCTCCCGGGGGAATATGAAGGAGTTTCTTGAAACCCCTACCAACTCGTTGCCGTCATGCAGGTTGAGTTCGAAATCGACAAGGTCGAATACCCCCAACTTCTTACTGTTCTTCCGTTCGACTCCGGTCACCTGGCCTGAAACGGCATAGGTCGAGCCCGGGACCAGTGGCTTCTTGATGTCGATCTCAGCTTCGCCGAACATCACGCCGTCGTCGGATGTAGCACCGAAGATGGCGAAGAGTTCTTCGAGGGACACTCCCATGGTGTTCAGCGCGGCGTAGTAGCAGAACATCGGATGGGCGAAGTCGTTCTCGTCGTTGGGCGCCCCAACGGCATCGTTAGTTAACCAGTTCTTGTAGGGCTCCAGAAGGTATTCACCGCCTGGGAGCTGGTAACCCACCCTGCTATTGAGATCCTCTTCGCTTAGCACCGCAGCCTCTCCAACTTGCTAACCCAACTTCCACTTTCAACCACCGGCTCTCCTGGAACGGTGGCAGCAGACCCTGCCCCAACCAAGTCTCAGATCAACTCGACAAGGCTAAGGACGACGCTAGGGACCCTAATCGCAGATCAACCAACCGGTTGGTAGTGTGGTGCTATGGGAGATTCTGGGTCTAGCAGGAGAGCACCGAGGCCGGCGGACCCTCGACCTGAACTCCTAGAGGCAGGTGGAAAGCTGCAAATTCGTGGGGGTCGTTGCAGTTCCTGCGGTTTGGCCAGCACCTTTGTGCCGCCAATCTGTTCCTGTGGTCAGGCCGACAGCGTTCAGCCTTGTGGATTCGGACCCGGAGGGTCAGTCTTCAGTTCCACCATGCTGGAGATTCCGATGCCTGGAAGACCCCCCCCTACGTGTTTGGCCTACATTGACCTAGACGATGGACCAAGAATCCTCGCTCGTGTGGAGACTGGCGATAGACCGCCGCCGATACCCGGCGACAGGGTGTCTCTTGATGGGAAAAATGACCTGGGAGACTTGGTCGTCGTGCCCGATGTGGAACTGGCGTCGGCGAACAAAAGCGTAAGCGATGAGTGAAATCGCGACGATCTGCGGCGTAGGAACAACGAAATTCGGCAAGCAACCAAACGTGCCGGCCAGAGAACTGGCGTGGGAAGCAGTTAGCGAGGCGATTCGCGACGCAAAAATCGACCCGAAACAAATCGACGCTGTCTTCGCTGGGACCGTATTCGGTGATCCCGGTGTAGCGACTCGCTCTCTGCAACAACTCGGTATCGATGGGGTCCCAGTAATCACCATCGAGAACGCATGCGCCAGTTCGACATCGGCATTTCACGAGGGCTGTGCTTCCATCTCGACAGGGCGATATGAAACGGTTCTAGTCTTCGGGATCGAGACCATGACAGCCTCTTTTTCAGGCGCGATCTCCCCCATCCTTTCGGATCCTGAAGGGGCTCAGGGTTTCGCCATGCCGGCCCTATACGGCATGTCTGCCACTCGATACCAGCATGAGTTTGGCGTGACCGACTCGCAACTGGCAGCAGTCTCGGTCAAGAACCACCGTCACGGCCGACACAACAGTCGAGCCCAGCACCAGATGACGCCGACCATTGAAGAGGTCCTTGGAAGCCCGATGATCTCCTCGCCGCTGACTCTCCTGCAGTGCTGTTCAATCGCTGACGCCGCCGCCGCTGCGATCCTGCGGCCCTCTGGAACCCCGGGAGGAGTTCGGGTCCGGTCTTCGTCGCTCAAGAGCGGCGGCCTATGGGATCAACGATCAGAACTTGTGTGGGGATGGCAGATCGTCGCCGACACATCGCACGACGCCTACGAACGGGCCGGCGTGTGTGCTCAAGATATCGACGTCTTCGAAGTCCACGATGCTTTCACCATTGGAGAGATCATCACGACAGAAGCTATTGGCCTAGCCGAATTGGGTGGCGGCGGACACCTCGTCGAATCGGGCCACACATCCATCGGTGGAAGCCAGCCGGTCAACCCATCGGGAGGACTACTCAGCCGCGGCCACCCGCTAGGAGCGACCGGTCTGGCTCAGATAGCCGAGATTACTTGGCAGTTGCGCGGTGATGCCGGTCCAAGACAGGTTCCAAACGCCAGACTGGGAGTGGTCGAAACCATGGGTGGCGGAACTGCCGGCATCGACGGGAACGCCTGTGTGGTCACAGTTCTTGAGGCTCCCGCATCACAGGGAAGTTCTGCCTCCACATGAGCACCGCTGTCGACGACGAGGTTCTGAGGCCAGACCGGGTCCAAGACCCGCATCCCTACTTCCGCGTCATGCGCGAGAACGCTCCCGTTCATTGGAACGAGAAGTACCGGGCCTGGTTCATCCATAGATACGACGATGTAACGGAAGCCCTGCGTGACAGCCGGTTCTCATCTGCACGCATCCAACCTGCGCTCGACCGACTCAGCCCTGAGCAGAGAGATGAGCGCCAACCGACTTACGACGTTCTGATGGATTGGCTGGTCTTTAGAGACCCGCCGGACCATACGAGGCTGAGGAAACTCGTGAGCAGGGCATTTACGCCACGCTCTGTCGAATCCTGGCGCTCGAGGGCCACGCAGGTAGTCGACGAAACTCTCCACGAACTAGCCGAACAGGATTCCGTCGATCTCATCACCGACTTCGCCTACCCGATACCTGCAGTGGTGATCGCCGAAATCATGGGTGTGCCTCCCAACGACCGAGACATTTTCAAGGAATGGTCCGATGCCGTCATGGTTCTGGTGTTCGGAGCGCGCGGCCTTGAGGATCGTAGGCTGAAGGCACAGCATGGCCTACTGGAACTGGCGGCCTACCTCGGCGATTTGGTCAAGTTCCACCGCAAAAACCCCAAAGAAAACATCATTGGCAATTTGATCACTGCCCAAGAGGGTGACGACAGGCTTTCGGACCAGGAAATTGTAGCCAATCTTGTCCTGTTCCTATTTGGCGGTCATGAGACGACCACCAACTTGATTGGCAATGGCGTCAACGCCATCTTGCAGAACCCTGCGCAACTGGAGAAGTATCAACTGAACCCGGAGGGCCTGACCAAGCCCTTGGTCGAAGAAATCCTGCGTTACGACGGACCGTCAAAGATGGAGGTACGAACCATCTCGGCAGATCTTTCCATAAGAGGCCAGACGCTACGCAAGGGCGATATGGCCTACTTGGTGCAACACGCTGCGAATCGCGATCCCGAGCAATTTCACAACCCGGACCGATTCGATATCGAGCGAGAGCCCAACAATCACATCGGTTTTGGATTCGGCATTCATTTCTGCTTGGGAGCCGCTCTCGCGAGACTCGAAGGTTCGATAGCACTTGAGAGATTGCTTACCTGCTACCCACAATTGTCGACGACCAAGGAAGACTCCCACTGGATCCCGACGATGCTCAGTCGGGGAATGGAGAGTTTCCCCGTATCACTCGGAGAAGCCAGAGCTTGAAGACTGACCCCTTTCGCCTAGACGGCCGTTCGGCACTGGTAACGGGGGCTACCGGCGATATCGGCCAAGCCATAGCGCAGGCTCTTGCCCGACAGGGAGCCTCGATCACCCTCCTTGCCAGATCCGCTGACCGCCTGGAACAAATTGCTGCGGACATGCAACAAGAGGGAGCGGTTGTGCGGACAGCGGCTTGCGATGTGACCGATATAGAACAGGTGTCAGCGACAGCCGACCAACTCCAACTCGAAACCGGCGGTCCAGACATCATTGTTAACAACGCAGGTGGCGCACGTTTCCTAGCCGATCCCCTTGACATCACCGTGTCTGGGTGGGCCAAGACCATCGACTTAAACCTCACCGGCCCATTCGCCGTTGCCACTGCCTTCGGCAGGTCGATGGTCGAACGGGGATCAGGTGCCATCGTCAACGTTGGTTCCATCTCTGGACTCCGGCACCTGCCAGGCATGACCGCTTATTCCGCTGCAAAGGGCGGCCTCTATTCTCTGACTCGAGCGCTAGCTAGGGAATGGGCACCTCAAGGCATTCGAGTCAATGCAGTTGCCCCTGGCTACATCGATACGAGTGGCTGGGACGCTTTCGACAAAGCCGAAGTTGAAGAATCGGCCGGTCTACAGATCCCTCTGGGGCGCTGGGCAAGCCCCAGGGAAGTTGCTGAGCCGGTGGCCTTTCTTGTATCGCAAGCAGCCTCTTACATCACAGGTGCCGTCCTGGTGGTCGACGGTGGGGCGCTCGCCTGATGAGGCAGTTCGGCAGCCTCCGGATTGACTAATCAATCAGAACATGCTGTCCTACCCGTCGTCGGTGCCCCGATGGTAATAATCAAATGCGAGAACTTGGAGTTCGTCCACCTTGCCACACAATTATTATGCAAAGTTTAGATGTTGCCCCAACCAGCAGATGGAATCTAGCTAATGACCATATTTGCTTCAACTTTCTTTGACCTGAGTGTCAACTTCCAATTGGTAGTGTCTGGCTTAGCTCTTGGCGCCATCTATTCGGTAGTAGCCCTCGGGTTTGTTCTCGTCGAGAAGTCAACAGCGGTGCTCAATTTGGCCGTTGGCGAGTTCCTCATGCTGGGCTCCTATTTCGGGGTGGCCTTCTTTATGGAACGCCAAACCAACTTCTTTATAGGAACCTTTGTTATCACCGTGATAATGGCCCTATTTGGGCTCGTCATCCACTACGGGATCATGCGCCCAATGGTTGGGCAGGGGTTCTTCGCGATCGTCCTTGCGACAATCGGAATTGCAACTGTGATTCGCGCAGTGGTCCAGATCAGGTTTGGACCACTCGAAAAGGGAAACCTGACCGCCCTACCCACGGGGACAATGGAAGTCGCCGGCACCAACATTCGGTGGGTGGACATCATCGTCATGCTCGTAGTGGCGGCATCCGTGGGCGCTTTTCTGGCGTTCTACTCACTGACTCGCACCGGACTACACATGCGAGCGGTTGCCAGCAACATCGAGGCTGCGGCAGGTGTCGGAATCGACCCGGATCGAATGTATGCAGTCACCTGGGCAATGGCGATCGGAATCGCCGGGCTGGGTGGCGTGATGCTCGGGCACTTCACCCCTTCGATCAACCCTGCACTTGCCGCGATCGGCCTCCGTGCCTTCCCAGCCGCAGCGATCGGGGGATTCACCTCCGTAGGAGGCTCAATCATCGGGGGACTCATCGTCGGCGTAATCGAAATGCTCGCCGGCGGCCACCTCGGCACCAAATGGCGTGAACCAGTCGCCTTCGGAATCCTGTTCGCCGTCCTCATTTTCAAGCCAACAGGCCTCTTCGGTCAGAAGGACCTAGAGCGGATATGACCTACACCATCGCTACCGAAGCACCAAACCCTCAGAAGCCTTCGGTCAAACGGACAACTCCCGCCCGGCGGGCACTGCCATTTCTGGCAGCGCTCGCCTCCCCATTGATCCTCGACAACATCAGCTGGAATCCGTTCAGCGGCTGGAAGATCCTCGTCGGACTCATCCTTCTGATAGCGGTTGGAAAGTTTGCATGGTCGAGCGCAGAACGCGATCCTGACGATCCCCGACTCGCCCTGAAACTCTGGCACCGACCAGATCAGCGAGCCCTCTCAGCAATGACATGCTTCGCCCTCGTGGCCCTTCCGTTTATCCTTGGGACCGACTTTGATCCGCCCATGGACTTCCCCTGGAACACTTGGTTCAGGATCATCAACTACATCATCCTGTTCGCTTTGGGGGCAGGAGCATTCAACTTGCTTGCCGGCTACACCGGGCAGCTGTCAATGGCACACGCCGCTTTCTTGATGATCGGCACGATGGTTGGTGCACATATCGGCGTCATATGGGGACAGTCCTTTTGGCTTTGCCTCCCGATAGCCGCGTTGGTTGGTGCTGCTCTTGGTGTTGTCTTTGGGATGCCGGCGCTTCGTCTCCGAGGCCTGTATCTGATGCTGGCGACGATCGGTGTCCATTTCATTGTCCTTCTTGCGTGGAGGGAGTACATGGTCCACTGGTTCGGTTTCGGCGGTGTTCGATTCGTAACTCCGACTCTCCCGTCTTGGCTGCACTGGATCCCAGGCATCAACCCAGAGGACGGTGAGTTCCTCATCAACACGCAGTTCCGTTGGTTCTGGGTAAATCTGGTGATCACCACACTTTGTTTGCTGTTCCTTGTGAACGTCATCAGGAGTCGCGAAGGTCGAGCATTTGCCGCAGTCCGAGACCGGGACATCTCAGCGACCCTGCTCGGAATCAATGTCCCCCGGACAAAGTTGGTCGCCTTCGCGCTTTCCTCCGCCATGGTGAGCGTGTCCGGCTGTCTCCTCTCCTTCTACAACCGGGCACGAAGCGAAGATTCATTCAGCCTTGAACAGGTCCTTGACTACGGCATCATCATCGTTGTTGGGGGCTTCATGGGGATTCAGGGAGCGATCTTCGGATCAGTGTTCTTCTTCGCCCTCCCTATGTACTTCGAATGGATGCGAGAAGAGTTGCCCTTCATTAGTGACATCGATTTCTTCAGCCGTTATGCCGGAGAAGTTGACCTCGCAATCCGCGGCATTCTGGTAGTTGTCGTTCTAGTCTGGCGCCCCGATGGACTTGCTGGATTGTGGCAATCAGCGAAAAGTCGAGCATTGCGGAAGTTTCAGAACTCTCAGGCAGGAGCAGCGCGATGAGTAACGCACTTAGTATCGATGGGCTCAGTGTCTCCTACGGACCTATACCGGCGCTGAAGAACGTTTCCATCGAAGTCCCTAACGGTGGTTTCGTAACGGTGCTGGGAGCCAACGGAGCAGGGAAGACGACACTGGTACGAACCATCTCCGGTGTTCTTTACCTGCAAAAAGGGAAGCGCACTTCAGGGTCGATCAAATTCGGCGGCCAGGAGATCTCGAAGTCAAAGAGTCGGAGCATCGTTCGCGGTGGCATCGCCCACGTACCCGAAGGAAGGATGCTATTTCCACAACTGACAGTGGAAGAGAACCTCCGATGTGGTGCAGCATCACGCAGCGATACCTCCGAGATCGGTAACACGCTGTCAGAGGTATTCGATCTTTTCCCACAGTTGCCACCGCTCCAGCACCAACAAGCAGGGCTTCTTTCCGGAGGAGAGCAACAGATGGTCGCCGTGGGTCGGGCACTAATGGCAAAACCGTCGCTCCTCATCTGCGACGAACTTTCGTTGGGTCTAGCTCCCTTAATCGTACGGGATCTTTTCCTTTTGCTTGATCGGATTAATCAGGAAGGTGTCGCTGTACTTGCCATTGAACAAAATGCTCGTATCGCATTGCGACACAGCAAGTACGCCTATGCCCTCGAAGTTGGGGAAGTCGTACTAGAAGGACCCAGCAAAGAGCTCCGTGAAAATAAGGAGGTCCAGGATCTCTACATGGGTGGCGGCGGAGACGTCCGAGACGCGTATGCATCTATCCGCCGCGAGGTAAACCGATGACAACAGAACCGATCCTCCAAGTGAGCAATCTGACGGTTCAGTTCGGAGGTGTCATCGCCTGCGATGACCTCTCCTTCGAAGTCAACCCAGGGGAGCTGTTTGCTCTTATCGGCCCGAATGGGGCTGGCAAGACGACCTTGGTGAATGCAGTCACTGGAATCTACGAACCGCGCCCTGGAGCATCGGTGAAGTTCTCTCAGCGCAACGGCGAGACAATCGAGCTCCTTGACTATCGACCTCATCAAATCGCTCGAATGGGGATCGCTCGAACATTCCAAAACCTTGGCGTCTTCAGCGCTCAGACCGTCCTCGACAACCTCATGCTGGGTCGTTTCATGCATGAGCGAACAAACATCTTTCACTATGGACTGTTCACTTCGGTAGCAGTAAAAAAAGAGCTTGAAGCAAGACAAGTATGTCAAACCATCGTTGAACTCCTCGACTTAGATGATGTACGAGACGAGTTGGTTAGCGAACTGTCCTATGGAATCCAGAAACGGGTGGAACTCGGTCGGGTCCTCGCTATGGATCCCCATCTACTGATGCTTGACGAACCTATGGCCGGTATGAACGTCGAAGAAAAGCAGGAAATGGTTCGCTACATATACCGGATTATGGATGAATACAAGACATCTGTATTCATGATCGAACACGATATGGGTATCATCATGGCAATAGCTGAGCGAATCATGGTTCTTGAGTTTGGCCGAGAAATAGCAACTGGACTCCCTGATGAGATACAAGCAAATCCTGCTGTAATCAACGCCTACCTTGGAGCCGAGACCTAATAGCGTCTTAATGCGTCGCGATTTTATGACATCCAGTTATCAACATTGTTCTGCACTCTGGAATAACTTTTGTAATGGATTCAGTTGTCGACAAAATCAGCACAGAAAGGAGGGAAGTGGACAAGCAAGCTCCAGCAGTGGAACTTAAAGACGTTTCATTGATTTTTGGTGGTGACCATCCCGCGGATGACGCGGTACTCGCAGTTCACAAAATCAACCTCGCTATCCCAACGGGCCAGTTTGTGGCTGTTGTCGGGCCTTCAGGTTGTGGAAAAACGACAATTCTCAACATGCTGGCTGGACTTATACCGGCCACCACAGGTTCGGTTCGCCGTTACGGCTCAGAGATAACAGGACCAGGCGACGACATTGGCTACATGCTGGCCCGAGCTGCGTTGAGCCCATGGCGGACCGCACGCAAGAACGTTGAGTTGGGTATGGAGATACAAGGCGTACCTAAAAATGAACGCAACGCGAAATCGAAAGAGTTGCTGCAGCGACTGCGTCTGGAAGATTTCGCAGACTCATTTCCCTCACAGCTAAGCCAAGGTATGAACCAGCGTGTAGCCATTGCCCGCACTCTCGCGCTGAACCCAGATCTTTGGCTAATGGACGAGCCGTTCGGCGCGTTAGACGCTCAGACTCGTCTGACTGTGCAAACCGAATTTATTGAGTTGTGGGAAAGCGAAGGCAAAACAGTCATCTTTGTCACCCACGATCTCGAAGAAGCAGTTCTTCTGGCTGATCGGGTGATCGTTATGACAGCGAGGCCGGGTCGCATAAAGTCTGACACCATCATTGACCTCCCACGGCCACGGGTCCTGGACGAGTTGCGTTTTGACGAGAAATTTAAGAAAGCCGAGCATCGGCTCTGGAGTGAGTTGCGTGATGAAATCGTCTGACGAATCACCCCGAGAAGCCGATATGTCCGGAGACGAAATTGCTGGCGTTGCTGCTCCGATCTCTCAAGAAGAAATCAGGGCAATGCTCCCCAGCCAGTCGATCTGGCAGTACCGACTCCGCAAGATCGACATTCCAGTCCAACTCGGCCGTATCGCTCTGATTCTCGCCATCTGGTGGGTGTGGTGGTCAGAGACGATCTGGAATGGCTGGGATGCCATCTCCATATTTGGTATTCAACCATTACCCAATGTCAACGTAGTATTTCGGGCTTCGCCGGGTGGTGCATTGGATTACATATCCAGGTATCTACCCGAGCGTTTATTCTGGACAGACTGCTGGGTCACGGTCAAAGAGGCCATGGTCGGATTCCTTATCGCCTCGGTTCTCGGAATTATTGCCGGACTCGCTCTCGGTAGTTTTAATAGACTGTCGAAGATCTTCGGCCCCTTTGTCATAGCTATAAATGCAATGCCAAAAATCGCCTTTCTGCCGCTAATTCTTGTGGTCTATGGCGTCGGCGAGATGTCCAAAGTCGTTCTAATCGTCAGTATTTCGTTCTTTATCGTTCAGGTACCGACACAGGCGGCTGTCTCCCTCGTCGATCCTGATCTACTTATGGTCTCCCGAACCATGGGGGCATCCAATATTCAGTTGTTTCGCAAGGTGACACTACCGGCAATTAGTCCTGCCATTATTGGCGGGTTGAGATTGGCGGCGATCATTTCCATCCAAGGAGCAATATTCGGTGAGATATTTGCCTCAAAGCGAGGCCTCGGCCAAAGGCTTATTATGTCTGCCAATATGCTCGACTACGACGGCCTGTTCGCGATGGTGTTTGTTCTGGCTCTCATAGCGTTGCTCTTCAATGGTGTGATTGGCAGGTTCGAGAGATACTTCCTTCGCTGGCAGGCCAACCAACAATCATCCCAAGTCATTTCTTTTTAGTGGGTACCCAAGAACCCACCGTCCTCCTCGAAGGAATTCTCTTCGGTGAGGGACCCCGCTGGCACGAAGACCGCCTCTGGTTCTCCGACATGTGGGGCGGCAAGGTCATGACCGTTGACATGGATGGAAATACTAGAGATGTTGCCCAGTTCGATCATCCGAGCGGGCTTGGGTTTATGCCCGACGGCTCACTGCTCGTTTCCGTCATGCACGAACGTCGCATCTATCGAATCCACTCAGGCGAAACCACACTCCATGCTGACCTGACGGGCATCGCTACCGAAATTACGAACGACATGGTCGTCAACAACGAGGGCTGTGCCTACGTCGGTACCGACTTGAAAAATGTGGTGCTAGTTGAACCAGATGGAAAAGTCCGGTTAGTCGCAGAAGGAATGCGAGGGCCCAACGGCTTAGCAATTACCCCAGATGGTGAAACTCTTGTTGTAAATGAAACTAGGGGTGAAGCCATCCGCTCATTCTCAATAGAGCCGGACGGATCTCTAGGGTCACCCCAGTTTTTTGCTGAACTGCCTGGGCTCTTTCCAGATGGCCTGTGTCTCGACGAGGAAGGTGCTGCCTGGATAGGTTCCCCACCTCTAGACGCTGAACACTACGGAGATGGACAATTCCTGCGTGTCCTGCCAGGTGGTGAGATCACAGACCGCATAGAGACTCCGGGCCGATGGGCTATCGCTCCAATGCTTGGTGGGCCAGATCGCAGAACACTTTTTATGACAACCAGTTCCGTGGAGAATGTCGCTCTCCTAAAGGAAACCGACAAAGTTGAGGACGGACGCATCGAAATGATTCATGTGGCGGTTCCTGGTGCTGGTCTGCCTTAATCAAAATCAACTTACCTTTTCTTGGAAAGTTGCCGATCGTCCCCCTCGGGGAAAACCACAAATCCAATTTGAAAGACAAAACATGGATTCAAGCCAGAAAAACGATCTTGAACATCGTGTTCGCCAACTAGAGGACAAGGGAAGTATCAGGGAGCTTGCGGTCCATTACGGAACCTGTGTCGACCATAGAGACGGTGAAGGTTTGCGTTTGATACTCACCGACGACATCCGGTTCTACTTCAAGAACGGAGGCCTTGACCTGAACGGTGCTGACGAAGCTATCGACTTCTTCACCAACCAACTCAGCGAGGTTTCGAAACGAAGTTTGCACGTTCAACATGGCCACACCGTCGATCTTGACGCAAACGACCCTGACCGGGCAACCGGGGTGCAATTCGGGCACTCTGAGGGAGTTTCTCAGGACCCTGAACTGGGAGTGAGACTGGCTGCCGTTAGGTACGACGATGTCTATCGTCGGGTCGAAGAACAGTGGAGGATCTCCGAGCGGTGTGTTTCGTTCTTTTACCAAGTTCTTGCCTCGAACTACCTGCAAGACGTCGCATCCAATACACCAGTGCGGGGTGCCACCAGTCTCCCAGCGGATTTATAGCAACATCACCAACAGATCTGGTCTACTGACTAAGCAGTTGTGCGTCCGACAGTTCTCTGTTCGCAGGTTTGGCTCTCATCTTAGAAATGACACAAGAATCAATGACCCGTTGAGAAGGAATATCTGATGACTGCAACATTCAAGAAACTCGTCGCTAATAGTTTTTCTCGGAATTTCCGATCAATCGCCGAAGTCGTGGAAAGGGAGTTGGTCGACCCTGGAGATGGTGAGGTTCTCGTCAAGAACCACTTTGGGGGAGTTAACGCGTCCGATATCAATATCAGTGGTGGGGTCTATTTCTCTGACACGGACTTCCCCTACGACTTGGGATGTGAATCTGCAGGAGAGGTCGTTGCTGTCGGGCAGGGTGTGAAGAATTTCCAAGTCGGTGATCTGGTCGTGTCACCCTATTTAGGGAGCGCTTACACCGAGTACCTCTATCGGGAACCATCGCGACTCGTCAAGGTTCCAAATGTTTCTCCGGGTGCTATGAGCGCCATCAACTCGGGCTGCACTGCATCCATCGGCCTCGAGGTAGTCGGAGAAATGGGTTCTGGAGAAACCGTTCTCGTCACTGCAGCTGCAGGTGGTGTAGGAAACTGGGCTGTTCAACTGGCTAAACGAGCCGGCAACCACGTCATCGGCACATGTAGTACACAAGCGAAAGCTGATCGGTTGAAGGCCCTGGGGTGCGACCGAGTTATTCTCTACCGTGACGAAGATCTTGATGCTGTGCTCAAGGAGGAGTATCCGGACGGCATCGACCTGATCTTCGAACAGGTCGGCCAAGCCACGTTTGATGCTTGTGTTGACAATGTGGCGCGAAAGGGTCGAATACTGATTTGCGGATTTATCTCTGAATACCAAGACGGCCCGCAGGAGATTCTGGCGCCACGGATATACCACAAGCTCCTCTGGAAGTCAGCCCAACTGAGAGGATTTCTGTTCTCTGACTGGCCGGACCGTTTCCATGAACACCTTGCCCGCAACATGCAGTTGATCGAAGACGGACTTGTTGACCCACAGATCGATCCTCAAGCCTTCGTCGGAGTAGATGGAGTAGTCGACGCCGTGGAGTACCTCCACAACGGCGGCAACACCGGGAAAGTTGTAGTGCAGTACCGCTGATCAGAATTCGACATCCCAGTGTTGAACTAGAATTCAACGAGTCAATCAGATTTGCTCAGTCGGCCGGGGCCATCCGCGCGTACTCTTGGGAATTTGGAGAAGGACCACAACCTGTCTCTAAATCTTCAAACCGACTGAGCGCAATCTGCTTAGTTATTTGATGAGTAAATACCCAGAATTTCCCAGTCTGAACTGCTTCAACGACCTCATCAGCTACTTGGGCCGGGTCTATTCCGTTGTCCCTCACTACGCCGCTGAAGGCTTTCTGAATGTCGTCGTCAGTTTCGGCAATCTCGACCCAGTCCGGACGGAGTCGGGCTACATCGAAGATGGATGTTGAAACAGCGTTGGGACACAAGCAGGAGACACCGATCGAGGTGCCCTCCAACTCACGGTAGAGAGCCTCAGATAGGCCAACCACAGCATGCTTGCTGGCTGCATAGACCCCACAGTGGGTATTAGTCGCCAAGCCAGCCTGTGAAGCCGTATTGACGACGTGCCCGATACCGGCTTCCACCATTTGAGGGACAAACGCCAGTACACCATGGGCTACCCCAAGTACGTTGATGTCAAAGGTCCACTTCCACTGAGAAGGAGTGCTCTGCAATATTGGTGCAGCAGGAGCGACGCCCGCGTTATTGCAGAGAACATGAACCGGTCCATGGCGGTCGCGCACTGAATTGGCCAGCCTCACGACTGCGTCATTATCAGTCACGTCACATACTTGACCACTAATCTGGTCACTGAAAGCGACTGAGAGGCGAGCAACTTCAAGCTCCAAGGCTTGCCCATCTACGTCCGACAGCACCACGGTCATACCAGCTTTGAGGAAAGCCTCACCCATCGCCAATCCGATACCCGAGGCACCTCCGGTGACCACGGCTACCCGGCCGTCAAGATCTTCAATCATGGCTGTGCTCCCTCCTATCGGACGTTGTGTTGGCCACCGTCGACGGGAATCAGCTGGCCGGTAATGAAATGGGAGGCATCAGAAGCAAGGAACACCATTACCGGACCCAGATCCGTATCTGGGTCACCATATTCTTGGCCCATAGCAATGCTCTGTTCATTGCGCCAGTACTTGACATTGAGCTCTTCTTCGCTCAGCCCCACCTTGGCTGCTAGGTACATCGGTGTCCTTATGGCTGGAAGTACAGCGTTGACCCGAATGTTGTCGGCTCCCCAGGTGCCTGCCGCTGTGCGCGTCCACGAATGGACAGCGCCTTTAGTTGCGGAATATGCGGCAGCACCTGGTTCAGGGCGTTGTCCAGAGATAGAGCCGAAGTTGATGATCGAGCCGCCGCCCGCAGCCTTGAGGTACTCGTGCGCTGTTTGGTTTGTCAGCATCGTGCCACGCACGTTTACAGCAAAGAGGCGATCCCAATCTGCAACAGTGACGTCGCTAGCCGAGTTGCCTGCATGGACGGCAGCCGGGTGCGCCAACGCGTCTAGCCCACCCATCGAACCAACTGCCGCACCGAACGCCTCTTGCACAAGATCATGGTCTGCTACGTCAACCGGGAGAAAGGTAACTGAGCCCGGGCCTTCAGCGTTGGCACAGACCTCGCTACCGGCTGCTTCTGAGATATCCATACCCACCACGCGAGCACCAGCACTGGTATACGCCCGGACGGTTGCGGCACCCATACCACTAGCGCAGCCAGTAACGATGATTCGCTTTCCTGTGAGTTCCATAGTGCAGGTTTCTACCGGTTCACGGAGTGCTTTCCATCAGTCGGGCACTAACCCAAGTGTCCAACCGATGTTGGAAGGCTTCTACCATCTTGGATGGCAAGTTTGTGAAGCCATGGGGTGAGTCGGGGAATACAGCGAGATCCACCAACCGTTCTTCGGCTGAAAGACGAGCACTGAGAAACAACGAATCATCAAGAAAGTGATCGTTTACGCCGACAGAAATCAATGTGGGGGGAATGTTCGAGAGGTCGGCATTCAATGGAGAAATATCTGGGTGCCGCCGCTGGTCGTCGGACATACCAGGCGTGAACGCTTCAGTAAATGTGCGAATAGCTGGAGGATCTAGAAGGTCTCTGCGTCCACCATTGCAGCGTTGGCTGGGTGTGCCGTTCAAGTCATAGATACCGAAGACAAGGTTCAACCCGTGGAGTTGATCAGCAAGCCCGAGACGTTCCCTGACCCGGTTAGCAGTTACGAGTGCCAAGTGGGCACCTGACGATTCACCACCAATGAGCATCCGTGTCGTGCCGAACTCTTCTGCACCGTCAGAAAGCAGCCACGCTGCTGCAGCTTCACAGTCATCAGGAGCGGCAGGGTAGGGATGCTCGGGGGCTAGCCGGTAGTCAACGCTGGCTACTGCAAGCCCATGTTCGCGGGCTAGCGACTCATTTTGCTGGTCTCCCATTTCGGGGCTTCCGAGGATCCAGCCACCACCGTGGATATGCAGCAACAAGCCTCTGGCAACCCCTTTAGGAGTGAAGACTCGGAGTCGCAACTCACCACCAGGGCCTTGAATAAAGCGATCTTTGGCAAGGTCCGAAGTGTTATTCGGTAGATGGGAGGACCGTTCCGCGAACAGGGACCGAGCCATATTCGCTTGTTGTTCCAGATCACCAAGCGGGTCGGAACAAGGGCTGAACGCTGCAACAGGGGGAAGAGCCTCTAAGAAATCCTGAGCCTCACCCCTGTATGACTCAATTTCGTCTGTCCAGAGCTTCATACGTGGCCACTAACCATGATGCAGCAACTCCGTCATCTCTCGTAACCCTCTGTCGAACTGGCTGTGCATCGTTCCCATTACCGGCGCTTAACGAGATTGGAGGACGAAGCCTTCGTACCCTTTGTTGGCGGCTTCATCGCATTTCGCCCTGTAGTTCTGCAAACCGCCTAGATAGAAGGCGAGGCCGGCTGGTTTACCGGGGATGTTCTCACCTGTCCACCAAGACCTGGTCGAACCAATAAGAGAACTCTTTCCGATGTCGTCTACATGCTGGGTCCAGTCGTTCTCAGATTCTGGATTTGCATCAATGTGGTTGACCTCATGTTCGGTCATGTATGCCAAACAGTCGGCTATCCAGTCAACGTGTTGCTCAATGTGGAAAATGACGTTGCTGAAAACCGATGGGCTGCCTGGACCTGTGATCATGAACAGGTTCGGAAACCCTGATGTGATAAGGCCCAGATACGCGATCGATCTGGTCGCCCACTTAGTGCGAAGTGGCAACCCACCGACTCCTTGGATTTCCATTGAGAGCAACGGCCCACTTACACCATCAAAACCTGTGGCGTAGACAAGTACGTCGAGTTCTATCTCATCATCACCAGCATGAACAATATTGTCAGTGATTTTTTCGATAGGTGATGTCTTCGCATCCAAAAGGGTCACATTGTCGCGGTTGTAGGTCTCAAAATAGTCAATGGCGACAGCGACACGTCTTGCGCCAAGAGGATGGTCAACGGTCAATAACCTGTCGGCAACCTCCGGATCGTTGATCGCTTCTCGATTTTTTGCAGCTACGAAATCAGCAAGAATCTTGTTGGCCTTTAGGTCTGAACCGGTGTCGCTAAAGGCCCTGTTTAAGGCGACGGCGCCACCAACCCGCCACGCTTCTTCGAGGAGTTCTATGAGGGTTTCGGCATCCAACTCCAGTGCAGCAGGTGGATCGAGTGGAAAGTCGGACAAACCGACGGGGTTCATCAATTTTTCATCCAACCTCTGAACAAATTCTTCCTTTAATGCTCGCCGCTGAACATCGTCAAGTAAATAGTTTCCAGCTGGCAGGACATGCTGTGCCGTGCGCTGAAACACATAGAGATGCTCGGCCTGTTTGGCAATCTGGGGGATCGCCTGTATCCCTGTTGAGCCGGTTCCGATCACACCAACACGCTTGTTTGCAAGATCAACACCTTCAGCCGGCCACCCACTGGTGTGATACTGCTCACCAGTAAATGTTTCTATGCCGTTGATCTTTGGCACAAAACTCTCCGAAAGAGCGCCGACGGCGCTCACCAGATAGCGAGTCGCAACTGTTGTATCCCTAGACGTGCGAAGTATCCACTTGTTCTGATCTTCGTCAAACCGGGCTTGGTCTACACGTGTTCCGAACTCGATATCGCGACGAAGGTCGAAACGGTCAGCGACGTGGTTCAGGTAACGCTCTATCTCAGGCTGGGTGGGATATCTCTCTGTCCAATCCCATTCTTGGTTCAGTTCTTCGGAGAACGTGTACGAGTAGTCCCAACTTTGGACATCACACCGTGCGCCTGGGTAGCGATTCCAGTACCACGTTCCTCCAACACCGTCACCCTTTTCATAGACCCTGGCGGAAAGTCCAAGTTCACGAAGCCGATGGATCATGTAGAGACCAGCAATTCCTGCCCCTATAACTACAACATCAAACTCCTGATTACCCATTGAGATAAGCTTTCTCTAAAAGATGTGAAAGGTCTAACAATAAACGGGCCGTAGTCGGTCTTCGTCGGCTCTGGGTCCAAAGCCAAACGTGCAGTCAGTCGGAACTAAAAGCCGTTCGCGTAGACCTGGTGTTCTATTGAACGCAGTTCTCCGAAGCGAGATCTCACGTCGTGCCGAAGCCCGCGATCTAGAGCCAAGTTCACCAACTCGTGTGGATCCTCCTGGAGGTCATACAGCTCGTGGTCATGCTCGTCAAAGGCTGCATCGCGCCCAAAAAGCATCTCATCGCCAGTGAGTTTGGCACCCGCGGCGTCGTGGCCGCCGCCAATGCCGTAATAGCGGCAGTACTTGTAACGACCATCGAAGACTCCTGAACTCGCATAGCGAGAACGTTCGACCCCCTGCCACCAAGCCCATTCCTGTGAGAAAAGTACGTAGTCCCGGATCTTGGAGGTGGGATCCTCGAAGAGCGGCGCCATCGAACTGCCTTGCAGCGTGGGCGTATCCGCAGCGTTCACGCCAGCGAACTCGGCTATCGAGCGTGCTACGTCAACGGCTGAAGTAAGAGAGTGGCAAGTCGTTGACGGCGTCGTAACCCCAGGGGCCACCATGTAGAGCGGAACGCGCATGGTCTCCTGGTAATTCCAGGGGCCTTTTGACCGCAACCCGTGAGAACCGCACTGGTCGCCATGATCAGCGGTGAAGATAACAATCGTGTCATCCCAGCCTCCTATGTCGTCCATCGCCCCCAGGATCAGGCCGAGACTTTGATCACTCAGTTCGTGAAGTTTCACGTAGTAGTCGAGTTGCCGTAACCAAATATCAGGGTCATCGCGGTCGATGCTCATGAAGGGGTAGCGGTTCATCCACCCAGTCATGAAACTACGATGGACCTCAGGTTTGGTGTGAAGGTCATCGTCAAAATTCGCTGGCAGTTCAGTGAACCAACGATCTATCTCATGGACAAACGGTGGGAAATTATCAACTCGACCCCAGTCCCTCGAACTCAAGATGCTCTTAGCAAGCTCATAGGTGTCGGGCTCTCGTTCCCGATACCACGGCTGGTCGATTGGGTACCACATGATGTCGTGAGGGTTGACTAGCCCAACAGTCAGAAACCACGGATCGTCATCGTTGCCATGTGCCCGAATCCAATCTGCAGCGCTGCGGGCAATGGGTTCGTCATATTCTGTTCCGCTCCCGGCTAGGCCCCAGAACTGCTGGTCATTGCCTTCCCAGTCGCTGAATCCGTAAGCTTCCATATCAGGGTCGGGTCGACCCTCTAAATGCCATTTCCCCTTGTACGCACTGGTGTACCCCTGCTCTCTCAGCATCTTTCCCAGGGTGAGGGCGTCGGTGGGAAGCTCCGTGTTCGTCGAGAAGGAAGAGTTCTCTGCCACACCATGCTCAGCTAGGTATTGGCCAGTGAACAGCGTTGCTCGTGCTGGCGAGCATGGTGACGTGTGCGTGTAGTGGTTCGTGAATTCGAGGCCGTCGTCGATCAGACGCTGACGTGCTGGAAGGCTCAGACCTTCTGGCAGCCAGTCACGTTGACGTTCTTGGTCGCTCACTATGAAGAGAATGTTTGGTTTGCTCATATCACCAAAGTAGCAGCAAGATTCACATAGATAGAGTCCGCGCAACCACCAAGTAGAGGATGCGGAATGGGTTTGGCAGACAAAACTTCTGACTTTCCGAAACTAGGCATCATGTTGCCCTACGAAGGTGTCGTTTCACCCGAAGGGATAGTCCAGGCTGCCCGAGCAGCCGAGTCGGCAGGGCTGGAGTCGGTCTGGGTCGGTGATCACATTGCCTTCCCGGTCGAGATGAATTCAATCAACCCGACGACGCCGACCGGCAAATATCCATTTCCTTTGGATAACCCCCGGCTTGAAGCCTTTACAGCATTGGCATTCCTGGCGGGTGCGACCTCAACGATCAAGCTGGGAATCAACGCGTGCGTCGTTCCCTACCGCAACCCACTACTACTAGGAAAAGTCGTGTCGACACTCGACCACCTTTCGCACGGCCGGGTGATCTTCGGTGCCACTCTCGGCTGGTGCAGCGAAGAGTTTGAGGTGCTCGGAGTCGATTTCGAACTTCGGCGTCAGAAACTTGAAGAGGGCATCGAAATCCTGCGTGCGCTTTGGGAAGACGAACAACCCTCCTATCGGGGAGAGACGTACTCTTTCGATCCTGTTCACATGCAGCCAAAGCCCCGCCAGACGCCAATGCCGATTTTCTTTGGCGGCCATTCACGTCCAGCACTTCGCCGCGCAGCCACCCTCGGAGACGGTTGGCTATCAGTTCGACTTCCTCCAGACGAGTTGCAGAGCCATGTCCGATTCCTCGCAGAAGAGCGTAAAAACTCTCCACGGGCTGGTCAGCCATTCACGATTACCACAAACTTTCCAGCACGAGTTGGCACCGATAAGGCCGACGGAGTTGACCTGTCTGACCTTGAAGCAACTGCGAAATCTCTGAATGGACTAGGTGAGGCTGGTGCCGACCTAGTGATCGTGGTCGTGACATCGCATGATCCCGCCGAAGTCCTAGAAGCCATCAAGATTCTTGGAGCACTCCAAGAAATCGAACGGACCAAAGCAAGTACCTAGGGTTACAAAAATAAATTATCTCACCTGAGGACTTGCTCTCAATCCAGTCCACTCAGTAGCGTAGTCACCAACCAAGCGTTTGGTTAGCTAAGCCGTGATCAGTTTCGTCTCGGGCTAACCAGCACAGTGAGTCAGCTGGACTGCCTCACACGAAACCGATTACCAACCTAATGAGGGGAACAAGTCTTCATGATGAAGCGATTCATACCCATTCTGGCCGCTCTGGCAATGCTGGCGTCAGCCTGCGGGTCAGACGACAGTGGCAATGCAGCGAGTTCTAGCGGAACTGACAGCAGCAGCGCAGCAGCGACAACTGCTGCTCCTGCTGCTCCTGCTGCACCGGAAGTACCGACGGAGGTGACACTCAACAGCAGCCCGGATGACGGCATCACTGATGAGGTCATCAAGGTTGGCTGGATTGGTGACTTGACCGGTCCGACTGCGTCGGCTCAGGCGTTTAACGCCCACGGCTCGGCCGCCTACTTCAAGTGCTCAAATGCCGATG
>Ga0209089_10001653_pt1 | contig 20387 bp, 13 predicted proteins | sample ArcticOcean_MG_C_FD_187431 | JGI IMG/M metagenome (GOLD analysis project Ga0209089, IMG submission 187431) | Marine microbial communities from western Arctic Ocean - ArcticOcean_MG_CB2_150 (SPAdes) (version 2) | ecosystem: Environmental > Aquatic > Marine > Oceanic | place: Arctic Ocean: Canada... | reverse complement strand
CAGATGCTTCAAACTATAATGATCTAGCCACTTCTGATGATGGGTCATGTATTTTCGAAGATTGTGATCCAAATGCGGGTTATGATGCAGGATTTGAAGCTGGAGTTGACTCAGTTGAGAATACTTGTCCATCAGACTTAAACGGAGATGGTTCTATCACAACCGGAGATTTATTGGTTTTCTTGGGTTCATTTGGAACAGTTTGTGAATAATAGTGTTAGCGACGCAGTCGCGTTGTTTTAAAAGAGAGTGAAAAACCCCCACCTCGTGAAAGCGTTGGACGGGTTTTTCTCATTTCATATTACTATATTTCATTTTATCTCGTAACACTATCACCCCGTCTAAGATATTTCTTAGCTTGAAATAATTTATCACATATTTGTATTCATCAATGTTCCATCTGGGAGCAACTAAGTGGTAATTTCACAGAGCAAAGAAATAGATAAAATATAGGCAGGAAATGAATCGTACGCATCAGACAGATACAGAAGAAAGGTTCAATGCCATCTCTCATGGAATTACTGCTCTTGCTGCAATAGTGGGTTTTGTGATATTAGTGATTCTTGGAAATTCTTCTGAGAAGAGTTTCACGCTTTTTAGTGCAATTATTTATGGTTTAAGTCTGGTTTCTCTCTATACTTTTTCGACACTATATCATGGATTAAGAAATGAAAAGGCAAAGAAAGTATTTCAAATACTAGATCATTGTGCGATATATATACTCATTGCTGGATCGTATACCCCTGTACTCTTAGTTTCTATAGGTGGATCAACAGGCTGGGTGATTTTCGGAGCACAGTGGACGGTTGCATTAATCGGTATTGTAATTAAAATCTTCTATACTGGAAAATTCGACAATATTTCAACTCTTATGTATGCGGTTATGGGATGGATGATTGTGATTAGATGGCAGGAGCTTGTAGACTCTATTCCCGGTGCGGCTTTAACTCTTTTAATTGCTGGCGGTATTTCATATACTGTAGGTATCGTCTTTTATTTGATTGGTACAAGGATAAAGTTCTCACACTTTATGTGGCATTTGTTTGTGATTGCAGGTAGCTTGTTTCATTACATCATGATCGTTGAATATGTAATTGTATAATTAGCGAATATTAGCTGAGACTAAGTAGATTATTATTGCGACCTATTGTTCTGCTGATATATCTTCACGGTCATGAAAAACAATAGTGATTTAGATGATTCAAAAATTTAACAAACGCAATTTACTCCTAGCTTTTCTTGCTGTATTTGCACTTATTCAGTTTAAGGTGATCGATAAATCTCCGATTGAAATTAATCCGGAATCGGACTTCTTAATGATCGAACAAGCTCCAAAGGAGGTGGTAGAATTAATACAAACATCTTGCTACGACTGTCATTCTAACCTGACAACTTACCCTTGGTACAGTAATATAGCGCCCGTGAGTTGGTGGTTAAAGGGGCACATAGATAATGGCAGAGATAAATTGAATTTTTCTGAATGGGACAGTTACTCTCTCGAGGAAAGTGATACTTTAAAAGTCAAGAGTGCGAATATGATAGAAAAGAAATGGATGCCGATTTTAACATATAAAATCATTCACAAAGAATCGAGGTTGAGCGACGAACAAAGAGCTCTGCTTATTGGTTGGTTAAAAAAGTAATCTTCCACCCATTTAGAATATATATTTGGGGACCATGAAACACCTTCTTAACGTACTATTTTACTTTGTCATATCATTAATGGCAAGAAACACCTTAGCCCAAACCTTCGTTGTTCAACCTTACCTTCAAGATGCCACACCCAATTCGATAAGGATTATGTGGGAAACTTCCGAAGGGGAGGAGTCTGTAGTAATGTGGGGGCTAGAGGAGACCCTTGGGATTTTCACTATCGGAACTTCATTTAGCTCTGTAGGATCTGCTGTGATGCACGAGGTCCAGATTACGGGGTTAGAAAGGTTTACAACGTATTACTATCGAGCTGTAACAGGGCAGGCAAGTTCACAGGTTCAGTCATTTAAAACACCGCCTTTTGCTTCAGATGAGCAGTCCTTTAGATTTGTCGCGATGAGCGATATGCAGAAAAGCAGTGCCGACCCGCTTAAGTATGATGAGGTAATACATGATGGAGTTTTAGATTATTTAGAACAGAACCTTACAGGTGTAGCATCTGAGGATTTGGCGCTTGTTTTGATTCCAGGTGACCTTGTGGATTCAGGAAATTCATATGATCAATGGGAGGAGGATTTTTTTCATTATTCTACGGACCTTTTCGGCAAAGTGCCCGTATATCCTGTTTTAGGGAACCATGAATCGAATACACAGTACTACTTCCAGTACTTCCATCTGCCTCAGAATGGAACGGAGGGATATGAAGAGCACTGGTGGTGGAAGGATTATGGAAATGTGAGGTTTATAGGCCTGGATTCTAATTGGCCTTATGATGGGGCTGTTCAGTTAGAGTGGTTAGATGGTGTTTTAGAAAATACCTGTCAAACAGATTCTATAGACTTTGTGTTTGCAGAAGTGCATCATCCCTATAAATCTGAGCTTTGGACTCCCGGGGAGAGCGATTTTACGGGAAGTGTCGTTGCGAAAATGGAAGCTTTTTCTGAAGCTTGTGGGAAACCAAGCATACACTTTTTTGGTCATACCCACGGGTATTCAAGAGGTCAGTCGCGAGATCACAAACACGTTTGGATTAATGTGGCTACTGCTGGTGGCGCAATAGATTATTGGGGAGATTGGCCTCAATTAGACTACGATGAATTCTCCGTGTCTGAAGACGATTGGGGATTTGTACTGGTGGAAGTAGAGGCAGGGGATGAACCTAAGTTTTCTGTGAAGAGGTTAAGTAGAGGAGATGGAAATGTAGATTTAGATAACGAAGTAACCGATAGCTTTTCAGTGAGTAAAACAGATTATATGATCACAACTCCCACTACGATTTATCCCGTAGATATTCAGGTAGCTCCCGAGTGTGTCATACTTCGTGGATCATCTTTCGAAATAGAAGAGATGCACGGAGCGTCGCATTGGCAGGTGACTGAAACTTCAGGAGAGTATAGCGATCCCCTTGGAGAGGTTTGGGAACAATTTGAAAACTTATATTTTAATGTAGACACCCAACAAGGGGAGCTTATTACAGAAGAGTACATATCGGGCATGCCAGAGAACACACAATTGTGGTGGAGGGTAAGGTACAGAGATAAGGAGTTAAATTGGAGTGACTGGAGTGACGAAGCAGCTTTTTCTACGGGAGCATCTTCTATGAGTGACAACTTGTTAGAAAACCCTGGGGCTGAGCAGGGGCTGAGTTCTTGGATAATAGACCAAGGCGTTTGTGAAGCGATGCTTGCAGGAGATTGTGCTGGAACGAATCCCAATTCTGGAGAATATTATTTCTGTGTTGGAGGTCTGTGTACAGAAAGTGCAGTAGCCATCATGCACCAAGACATTGATGTAACCTCATATTCAGATTCTATTGATTTGGGAGTGCTAGAGGTAAGCTTCGGGGCAATGATGTCAGACTGGAGTGGAGCTGATCTCCCTGAGATGCGATTGCGATTTTTAACCTTAGGCGGTGTTGAAATAGGCAGTACGGATTACTATGAGGGACCCTATACAAGTTGGACTCTCGTGGGGGACAATCTTGAAGTGCCCGCTTTAACTCGCATTATAAGATGCGAACTCAAAGGAACCCGCAATGAAGGAACAGATAATGATTCATACTTCGATGATGTTTTTGTAAAAGTGGGGAGCCAAACTTTATGCGAAGATGCCACATTGAACATCAACACGATATTTTCACAAGTCACGACCCTGCATTCTTTTCCCAATCCCGCAATTGATGAAGTAACGATTGAGTTAGGTACACTTTCAGGTGACGGTATTCAAGTCAGGATGTTTGATTCTGCTGGTAGAAAAGTTATTCCTGACGTGAAGATTATGCCAGATAAAGCAATTATATATAGAGGGGATTTATCAAAAGGAAACTACCAAGTGCTCGTTATAAATCAAGACGGAAAGTCAGGCAGTGTGTCGTTTGTATTTGAATAAAGGACGGGTTAGAAGGGTTATACATCTAAGTCTGTCGTATATTTAAGCATGCACTCAAATAACCATATCTCTGCTCTGATTTTAGGTTTAGCTAGCATTTTCGTTTTGACGACGACTTTTGCGCAACACACCCCCCAAACAACATACAAAATCGCATCAGAGCCATATAAGTGGGCTCAACTCATGTACGAAAACCCCACGGAGGTTGAAGAGATTCGAGCAGGTTATGAAACATGGCGTTTAGCTAATCCAGAAACAAAGAATCAACACTCTCAATACTATAAGAGGTGGATGCGTCAAGTACAATGGCCGTTAAATAAACCAAGTGATGAGTACCTGGCAAAATCCGCTACAGCGAGTACTTCTAGTTCAGGAAATTGGACTCAACAAGGTCCCTGGCATTACGACCCAGAAGTAGCGATGTATTTTGAAGTTCAATCTCCGGGTGCTTGCCATGTATACACAGTAGAACAAGCCCCATCTAACCCTGATATCGTTTATTGCGGTACAGCAACTGCAGGGATGTATCGATCTCAAAACAAAGGATTAAATTGGGATTTAATCTCGGGAGATCTTCCAGTCACAGGAGTCTATAGCATCGCAATATCACCTTCTGATGCAGATGTGATTTTCCTTGGCTCTAGCAACGGTGATCTATACAAATCTTATGATGCTGGGATGACCTGGGATGTGTGTGGTAACGCGGCTTACCAGTCTTCTTCTAGATGGTACAGGACCATCATGTTTTTTGAAAATGGTATCCTGGCCGCAACAAATGACGGCCTTTGGTTCTCAGAAGATTTGGGAGATTCCATGCAATTAATTCAGGCAGGAGAATTTATGGAACTAGAACAACACCCCACAGATCCATCTGTTTTATATACAGTAAAACTTCAGGGTTCAGAAACGATATTCATGAAATCTGTTGATGGTGGTCTCAGTTTCTCTAATTCTGGAGTGGGGAGTGGATGGCCCATTATTGAAGGAGGTGATGAACAAAAAAGAACAGAGATTTCTGTGTCTATTGCTGAACCCGATGCAGTTTATGCTCTTGCAGCGGGATCAACACCTGATGGTGGGGGGCTTTATGGATATTATGTATCTCATAATGCGGGATCCACATTTGAAATGACTTGTTGCGGAGATAACCCTGGCGGTCCATGGGAAGCGGGATCTAATCCAAACATACTGGGATGGGGAGAAGATGGCTCTAGCGATGGAGGGCAATACTACTACGATCTTGCATTAGGAGCTTCTCCTACTGATCCCAGCAAGCAATTTGCTGCGGGGATATGTGTTTGGCGTACAGAGTCTGCAGGCGCATCATGGGATCTGAATGCTCACTGGGTGACTTGGGCAGGAGAGTTCACCGCTGATAGATATACTCACGCTGATGTACATGATGTAAAATTCTTTACCCAAGAAGACGGATCTGTAGATATGTGGGTGGCTTCTGACGGTGGGCTTTACTACTCTACTGATGAGGGAGATAATATGAAACCCAGAATGTACGGGCTGCACGGAACAGATTTCTGGGGATGGCAAGCTGGTTGGCGTGAAAGTGACGTGATGGTAGGGGGGACATACCACAACGGAACTCTGATTAGAAATGGAGATTTATATCATTACGGGGCTCCATTAGAAGGTGCGGCAAGTGACACAAGTGGAGGATGGTTAGCAGAGCTGGCGGGAGATAATTACAGAGGATTTGTGAACCCTGGTGACCCGACTGTAGGATATGCTGACAACGGTGCTTTCGGATACACTGAAGATAGATTTGAAAGGATTTCTGGGCTTGCTTTCGACGATTCGAAAGTTCCAAACGCCTCGTATTGGTTCGGGGAAGTTGGTAATTTTGAGTGGGATCCCACTTGTTACAATAGGTTCTACTCACCAGTGGGTTCGGAACTCTGGAGAACAGATAATGGCGGAGTATCATGGGAGCTCATTCACGACTTCGGCGGAGAAAAAATAGTGTCTGTTCAGGTTTCACCTGCTGATAAAAATAGAATTTACATCAGCCATAAACACAGTGGTTCTAGCTGGAGAATACACCGCTCAACAGATGGGGGTATGACTTGGTATAATGTCAGTCTAATCAATTCTGAATCAAACTATAACTCGAATAAAGCTATTTACTTGGATACTGATGGAACGAATCCCGATAGACTCTTCGCCATACTTCTTGGTACTCAAGACGGATATCAAGTTTTCGAAACCCAAAATGCTGGCGATACATGGCAAAACCTGACTACTGCAACCCTTAATGATGAGCACGTTATTTCTATTGCTCATCAACGAGGGACAGAAGGAGGACTTTACTTAGGTACGACTCGCGCGGTATATTATCGTGATGATTCGATGACCGATTGGGAGCTTTTTAACTCAGGCCTCCCAGTTATAACCCCTGCTACCTTTCTTCAACCAGACTATTGTGGAGGAACGATTAGGACTGCTGGCTCTAGGAGTGTGCATGAAAGTCCTTTCTTCTCACCATCTGATGTGCAGGCTGCATTTATGGCTGATAGAACCCAAATTAACATCGCTACGCCTTGTGATACTCCTCCTATTCATTTTACTGACGTTAGCGTTGTAAGATGCGATGGCGCACAATATTTATGGGAATTTGAAGGAGGCGTTCCCAACAGCGCAACAGGTCCTGAAGCTTATGTGTACTATGATAATACTGGAGCATTTGATGTCACATTGACGGTCATTGATTCTGAGGGTAACCAAGACAGTATCACATGGGAAGAGTTAATATCGATAACAAACGAAGAGGTGGTGGACGCTGAGGGGTTCTCTGAGAATTTTGACGGAGATGCTTTCCCTCCTGAACATTGGAGAATGGAAACTCCTGGTCACGCGTGGGAGCATGCATACGATCTATTAGACGCCACAAACGGTGTCGCACAATTCCCGAATTATTGGGTAGACACGAACGGAGCCCACGATATGCTCATTTCTCCTGGCTTTAATCCTGCCTCGATTGAGAACATTACTTTCGACTTTGCACACATGAAGTATGCGAGCTATGTTGATGGTTTGCGGGTGGTTGGGAAGCTTTCCGGCGAAGAAGAGTGGACAGTGTTATGGGAGAGGTATGGGGACAATTTAAGTGTTCCTGGTTGCTATACATGGTTTTGGTATGATACTGCAGGATTAATAGCTTGGGAAAACGTGCTTGTAAATGTCCCTGATTATTGGGCCAATTCAGATGCAAGTTGTGCTGAGATTGCCTTTGTGAATGTTGGGGGATATGGCAATCATATTTGGATAGATAACTTCATTGTTGAAGGAGCAATTAATTGTTCAGCGGATTTGAATAATGATGACAGCATTACAGTATCAGACTTGCTTTTAGTATTATCAGAATTTGGATGTATTGTAAATTGTGAGAATACTGATGTAAATGGTGATGGTCTGACTACCGTTTCAGACTTATTAGAGATATTGTCGGTATTTGGAACCATTTGCAATTAATAATTTATATTTAGTATATATTATTATATTAAGTATAGATTATTTTGGGTATCACAAGTAAATTGTCCATTCAATAAAAAAAATGAAAAATATTTTACTAGGAATTACTTTGTTTTTGATTTCAATAATAACGTTTGCCCAATCTTTCAATGGTTTTGCCCTTTACAATTCTCAGGGTTCGAATACGACTTATTTAATCGATGAAAATCTGAATATTGCCCACACATGGAACATGTCCACAGAGTGCAACTACACGGTTCAGTTAAAGGACAATGGAAACTTAATTCGAGGGACTAAATATAATGGCAATCAATTTGGCGGTGCAGCAGATGCTGGCAGGGTACAAGAAATAGACCCATTAGGAAATATAGTTTGGGATTATATTTATTCTGACTCAGAACACTTAAGTCATCATGATCTCACATTAGTTGGTGACAATGTTCTACTTACAGCTTGGGAAGTAAAGTCTGCATCTGAAATTAACGCGGCAGGATATGATAATACGGATTCGGATAAATGGCCCACACATTTTGTTGAATTGGCGCCAGATGGAAATGGCGGAGCTTCGATCGTTTGGGAATGGCATATTTGGGATCACATGTGTCAAGACACAGATTCTACCATGCCTAATTATACTTCTGACATGTCAGCTAATCCTGAGCTTATAAATATCAATATGATTCAGGAAATGGGTGGACCAGGTGGTGGCGGTGGGCCAGGAGGAGGAGAAGGAGATTGGTTTCACGTTAACGGAGTTGATTATAATGAGGATTTAGACCAAATCTGTTTTTCTTCTAGATTTGCTTCTGAAATTTATATAATTGACCATAGCACTACTACAGAAGAGGCTGCCTCACACGAAGGTGGGAATTCTGGAATGGGAGGCGATATTATTTATAGATGGGGAAACCCTTCTAATTATGGTATGTCAGGACCTCAGGTAATAACTAATGCAGTACACGACTCTAGGTGGATTACTGATGATGGCAGACCTAATGGCGGCTTCTTACAGATTTTTAATAATAGCGGACAAAGTGCTAACCAATCTACTATCGATGGTATAGATACTCCCTTAGACCCCGAGACTGGTTTCACGTATATTTTGAACCCTGGGGAGCCATATGCCCCTGCCTCATACACAACTAGGTATGTCTGTGCTTATTCTGCTACTGGACAGTCTGCATCTGATAGAATGTCTAATGGAAATATATATGTTAATGCTTCAGGAGGTCAAGGTGGGTCAGGTGTTATGTATGAAGTGAATGCAGTTGGTAATATAGTTTGGGGTCCATATAATTCTCAGACTCCAAAAGGATTTAGATATGAGTGCGATCACCCCGGAATAATAGCTCTTGAATCATTTATGAATTCTGCTACGAGTTCTTGCTTCACCTCATCTATTAATGAAGTTGAGGATTCGTTTTTAATTTATCCTAATCCCACAACTGGTTTAATAAATATTGATTTAAGTAGCTTAGATCACAATTTTTCAGTGTTTTCAGTAACTAATATTTCAGGTCAAGAAATTCAAAGAGAATCGGTAAACAATAAAAAGAATATCCAATTTGATTTTCAGGATTGTTCCGAAGGACTATATTTTATTAATCTTATTAATAGTAAAGGGAAGACCTATGCTAAACGGATTTCTTATATCAGGTAAATGATTTTTCGATTCGTTTTTTATATATCAACGTTTCTTTATTCAGCCATTATCTTTTCTCAAAGCGAGTTTTATGAGACAGATAATATCAGGGAAATCAATATCAATTTTTATGATGAAAATTGGGATCACTTATTAGACAGCTTATATATAGAAGGGGAGGGAGGTAGAATATTAGCGAATATAGAAATTGATGGTAGCACTTATTATAGCGTTGGAGTACGATATAAAGGATATAGCTCAGTAAGTGTCAACTACACTAAGAATCCTTTTAATATAAAGCTGGATTACGTTATTGAGGATCAAAATCATGAGGGGATAGATAAACTTAAGCTTTCTAACGTTATCCAAGACCCATCATTTCTTAGAGAAGTGCTTTCCTACGAAGTCTGTAGAAAGTATATGCCCGCTTCTAATGCGAACTATGCGAATCTATATATAGATGGAGTCTTGTGGGGTTTATACACAAATGTTCAAGCTGTAAATAAGGAGTTTCTAATAGAAAATTTCGGCAGTAAGTATGATCCCTTTTTTAAATGCAATCCCGAGGATTTGAACATTCAAATCGGGGGCGAAAATTCTAATTTAAGCAACACACACGGTACAGACAGTGCTGATTATATACCATACTATGATATAGAGTCCGACTACGGGTGGAGCAGCCTCTATCATTTAATTGATACGCTCAACAACGCCCCAGATGATATCGATCAGGTTTTAAATGTTGATAGAACTTTATGGATGCATGCCTTGAATTATAGCATGATAAATTTTGATTCTTATATAGGTTACGGCCAAAATTATTATCTGTATTTAGACCAGGCAAATCAGTTCAACCCGATAATTTGGGATTTAAATATGTCTTTCGGGAGTTTCAGACTGACAGATGCATCGCAACTTTTCTATGGCGGGTTTGATATTCTTCAAGCTCAGAACATGGACCCGCTCGTTCACCACAATTTCATCTCTGTAGCTCCTCGGCCACTGATGACAAGCCTATTTGAATCTGAGAGAAACCGCAAAATGTACCTGGCACACATCAGAACTATTGTGGAGGAAAATTTCCTTAATCAAGAATATTCTACTCGGGCAGAGTCTCTAAAGGAAATGATCTATCAGGATGTCCTGAACGATACAAATAAATTCTATTCGGACGATGATTTCATCATGAATATATATGATCAAGTTTCGTTGGTTTCTTCAATTTGTCCAGGTATAACACAGCTTATGGATGCGCGTTCAGAATACCTGTCGTCTTATCCGGGATATTCTGAAGAACCTACGATTTCCAACATTTCGACTAGCTCAGATGGATTAATATTCGGGAATGATGTATGGATTAATGCGGAAATTTCGGATGCAACGTATGCACATGTATCCTATCGGTTTGGCAACAACCAGAGGTTTGTTTCTGTTGAAATGTTTGATGATGGAACTCACAATGATGGGACTGCTTGGGATGGTGTCTATGGCTGTAAAATCGATGATTGTAGCAACTCTGTAGATTATTATTTGTACGCGGACAACGATATTTCGGGTGTGTTTTCTCCTGCTAGAGCTGCACATGAGTTCTACAATATGAATTCTAACATCTCAAGTGGCGATTTAGTCATCAATGAAGTCATGTCTAACAATGTGTCTATTGCTGCAGACCCGAGTGGTAATTTTGAGGATTGGGTTGAGTTGTATAACACAACGGATTTCCCGATCTCTACAAATAACCTTTATTTGTCTGACAACCTTACAAATTTGTTGAAATGGAATTTGCCCAATCATATGGTCCCCGCAAACGGATACTATGTGATTTGGGCCGATGAGGATGGTAATCAAGGAGAGGAACACGCAAATTTCCAGTTGTCCAATACGGGAGAAAATATTACATTGACTAATGCGGACAGCACTTTGATAGATGAAGTATCCTATCAGATGCAAAACATTGATATTGCGTACGGAAGAAGTCCCAATGGCATTGGAGATTTCACCATGCTTACTCCGACATTTAACTCTTCAAATGATATGACTTCTGTGATTGCCTATCCAGCTGGAAATGTATTAACGGCTTCTCCGAATCCGTTTACAGACCGTCTCAGCATTAATTCTAGTGGCAGTTATTCTATTAACGATCTGTATGGACGTCGTGTAATGAAAGGCTCTGACAATGTAATTAACTCCTCAGGCTGGGCTCCGGGAGTATATTTTATACACATGGATAACGGTCGGAATGCGCCTATTAAACTGTTAAAAATAAGATGATGAAGAAGAGATACTCACTGCTGATAATTTGTTATTACACTCTAGTTCAAATAAACGGTCAAGTAATTACAAATTACACAACATCAGAAGGCCTCTTAGACAATTTCGTTGAATGTCTGGATGTTGATTCTCAGGATAATATTTGGTTTGGAACCTCAATGGGGTTGCAAATGTTCGATGGTGAAAATTGGGTGACTTATAACACAACAGACTATCCTGATATGGTGGGTGACAATATCAAGGTGATTCGAGCGATGAACAATGGAGATATTTGGATAGGCACTGACTTTGGCGCCAGCAGATTTGATGGTTCAAGTTGGACCACCTTTGACAACACGAATGGACTCAACCACAACATCGTTAAAAGCATTGATGAAGCAGCAGACGGTGTCATTTGGGTAGGGACTATGACAGGAATTTCATACTATGACGGTGCAGAGTGGGGCACTTTAGAATCTCCCCACTGGAGCGGTGTAAACGTTACCATAGCTGAATCGTCAGATCACATCTGGTTTGGTTCTCCGCTAGGTGGAATCACATTTTACGATGGGGAAGATTACACTACCTATGACAGTTCTGTTGGATTAATTAACAACAACACTACAGATCTACTGATAGACAATGATGGGAATAAATGGATTGGAACTGATATAGGGATTTCTGTTTTAGATGAAAACAACCTCAATGTTTCTCAATTTACACAGATGTATATTTTACCTCCTCCAGATACATTAAATCAAATTGTAGATTTAGACATGGATTCTGAAGGAAGAATTTGGGCGGGTATTTATGTTGGATATTTAGGCGTAGGTGGTGTTGCGATGTGGGATGGCAATTACTGGATTGACTATGATGAATCGGATGGTTTAGTTGGTCCAAACATTCGAGGCCTCGAAATAGATTCTTATGACAATGTTTGGGTAGCTACAGGAACTGGTGTGTCAAAAATTGGCAATCAAACGAGTGAGATTTCTGACATTGAGGAAAGTAGAGTTTCAGTATATCCGAATCCTTGTAATGGTAGAGTAACAGTATCTCTCGGAGGTCATTGTGCCTCCGGTACAATAACGGTTTTTGATAAACAAGGCCGATTGATTCAAAATAACCGCGTTCTCAATTCAAGTAAAGTAAATCTTGAGATTCAAGGAGAACCAGGCACTTATTTAATTCAATTTATGAAGGAAAATAGCCTGCACAATGTAGAGGTAGTTCCTGTAATGAAGCTTTAGAATACTTTGAGAATTAACTGTATAGGGCCTGAATCAAAGACAATCTATATTTTCTTCTGGAAGGTTTTTGCCATGTAAACGATCTCATTGTTAGAAAAGGCCTTGTAAATTTTTGATTCTTTTACCCCTGAGAATTCACGAAAAGACCCACGCAATAAACCAGGAACATGCTGTGAAATCATTTTCATTTTTCTATCGTGAATTTTGTCTAAGGCACGAACCACGTCTTGTGTGATGACTTTATTCATCTTACATTCCCAACCTGGAAGGTCAATCATTTTCTCAAGTTCAGAAACTTTATCTTTTGGTCTGAAATCCACCCAGCTAAACCATCCTCCCGGTTTCAAAACGCGCATTACTTCATCGAAGAATAATTCTGGAGTACCGTAGCAGTGAGAAGATTCCACGTTAATTACTACATCGAATTTCTCATTTGCAAAATCAAGTTTCTCAGCATCTCCTTGGATAAAAGTGAGGGTTTTTACACCTTTGTGCATATTCGTCGCCAAATCAACAGCGTACTGGGAATAGTCCAGTCCTACCATCGTCTCAGGTTCGTAATACTTATTTATAAACGCGGCTCCTCCGCCTCTTCCGGAACCGATCTCCAAAGCTTTAAGTCCTGTTATAGCAACAGATGATGCAGCTGTGTCATAGAGCTGAATAAACAACCTGTTCGCCTCATCTTCTTCTTCTAGTACGGTATTCTTTTCTGTGTCTTCATCTTCAAAGCCATAGTTCATAAAAGACCACTCGTCCTCGTGACCACTTTTTGCTAATCTCTGATACCACCATTTCCAAAACGCTTTTTGTGTCCCAGGAAACATTTTCATTAGTGAAATAAATAAATGCGTCATTGGTAGTTATTTGTTGTTCATGTTAATTTGTAATACATAAAGTTATTCTTCTTCACGAATACTCTTTATTTAAAAACCCTAATTTAATTAAGCCAAACTACTTTTCGACTGCCGTCAGAGTACAAAGCGATGCTAAACTGTCCCGGCGTAGGGCCATTATTTAACTGACGTCCCATTAGATCATACCAAATTTCTATTTCTGAATCAGAATTGGTGCCATTGTTATTCAAGTCAACTACAGAGGTTGAGGAATCGGACCAAGTGAAAGGATAGGAACAAACAACTTCTGGAATACCAGCAAAAAAATGATTCACAAGATTGAGTTGTCCTGAAAATGGAGACGGCAACGATATTGGTAAAATCAGGTAACGTGTTTCATACATATAAGGCCCTATACCGTAAACATTTGGAGCAGAACTTAACTCTTCTGAAGCGACAACTATACCTTCATCGTCCGTCAATTGAAATCCCGCATACGGAAACGTATAGCTTGTGGTAAATATCGAAGACATTGAAATCGTGATCACACCCGACCCTCCTAATTCAGGTTGAATGACTGTACTTAAAGAGACAATGATGGAATCACAAAGATCAATTGGGTTAAATCCATCGGAAGAGCATTCTGATTCGCATTCTTCTAGGGTCCAAAACGGGACGACTCCAGCACATCCACCGTAAATAAACTCAGCACAAGATTGTGAATCCTGGTTGAAATAATAGGCAGGTATAGCAGCGAAACAAGGGCCTGGGTCCGGTTCTAAATCACAAGGTGACTGAGAAAATGCTATTCCTCCATTGATTACGAAGAGTAGTAATGTCGAGAGTCGTAGAAGACGTTTCATAAAAATTCATAATATAAATGTGTATCAATAAATATAGGGTTAATTTATTTATATTGCATTAATGAATAGGATTAAATTTATTAAAGGCGCTTTTGCATCTGGTGCAGCTTTTTTTGCCGCGCCATTTATTTCTACAGCCCGTTCTCAAAATATTGAATCTACATATGATAGGCTCTTAGAAAAGATTGGGTTCAATCATGTCCCAAATAATGAAATCAAGACCATGAATACTGTCTTACATAAAGCAAATACGAGAGGGACAGCGGATCATGGTTGGCTGAAAGCAAACCATACGTTTAGTTTTGCAAATTATCACAATCCAGAGAGGATGCATTTCGGTGTGTTACGAGTTCTTAACGATGACTCTATTGCTGGAGGCAAAGGTTTCAGTACGCACCCTCATGATAATATGGAAATCATTACCATCCCTTTGCAGGGTGATCTTGAACACAAGGATAATATGGGTAATGGAACGATTATTAAAAGTGGAGATGTACAGGTCATGAGTGCAGGAACAGGTATAACTCACAGTGAGTTTAATGCTGATACAGAATTAGATGTGAAACTTCTTCAAATTTGGCTTTTTCCAAATAAAAAGAATGTTACACCTAGGTATGGTCAACTCCCAATTATAGATCTTGAAGTTAAGGATGAATTCTATCAGATACTATCTCCAAATGAAGAAGATCAAGGTGTTTGGATACACCAGAATTCTTGGTTCAGTATGGGAGAGTTCAGTGAACAAAAAACCACTGAGTACAAATTAAATTCCAGCAACAACGGAGTCTATGCTTTCATAATAGAGGGAGATGCTACTATTGAGGGTCAGAAGTTAGAAAAGCGAGATGGCTTTGGGCTTTGGGACACAGATTCAATTTCAATATCAGTTGAAAAGAACTCCAGGATTTTATTGATGGAGGTTCCCATGGCAATCTGATGTTAAAACTTAGGCGTAAAATTTAGAAATTTAAGTTCACTAGAATTACGAGTTACTTGTACTTGATTTGCTAAGTTTACCACATGAAAAAAATCAAGATATTTTTATATGTGATTACTGGTATTTTTCTTGTTCTGTGTGTGTCGCTTTATCTTCTTATACAGACATCTGCAACAGATTACAATTTTGATATTTCTTCATCTGACATCACTGCCGATGTCAGAATCGTTTTTGATGACATGGCCGTCCCTCATATTTATGCTGAAACGGAAACAGATGCGATGTTTGCTCTTGGATATGTTCATGCATCAGAGAGGTTATGGCAGATGGATTTACTCCGGCGCGCAGGTGGGGGTGAACTTTCTGAACTATTTGGGTCAGATATGATAGAAAACGATAGGTATTTGAGAACCCTAGGTATGAGGAAGGCCGCAATTAAAGATGCTGCTGAGTTTGATAGGACTTCTTCTGAAAAAACAAAGGTTGCCGCTCTTGCTTATTTAAAAGGCATTAATCAATTTATTGATGAGGAGAAATATCCTGTTGAGTATAAGATTTTAGGTGCTACTCCTCAGGAGTTTCAAGTTGTCGATATGTATAAAACAGCTGGTTTTATGGCATATAGTTTTGCAATTCATATAAAAACTGAGCCTATAGTAGATTGGATAAAAACTAACTTCGATTCGACTTACTTAGCAGATGTCGCGGTAGGAGTGAAGGGGTTCACAAAAATCCCAACTCAAAATGCTTCTGTCGATATCACATCTTTCTCCGATTTGGCAAATCGCCTAGATGAGAATTTGCCTGTATCTCAATTTATAGGTTCGAATTCTTGGGTAATATCTGGTTCTAAGACCAAATCCGGAGAAGTTCTATTTTGTAACGATACTCATATGAAGTACTCATCGCCATCAGTTTGGTATGAAGCACATCTACATACACCTGAGTTAGAATATTACGGAAATCATATAGCGGGGATTCCATTCCCTCCACTAGGACATACTAGGGAGAGAGCTTGGGGGATAACTATGTTTGTGAATGATGATGTGGATTTGTACAAGGAGACTATACAAGGAGATCAGTATCTGCACGATGGTAAACTGTATGATTTGGAAGTTTCTAAGGAGATAATTAGTGTAGCAGGGGGAGAAGATGTTGAGTTCGAGATAAGAAGTACCATGCATGGACCTTTGATAGAAGATAGTGTTGCTTTGTGGTGGACATATATGCAGTATCCAGAGAACTTAATACAGGAAGCCTTCTATGGTTTGTCCAGAGCAAACAGTATTGAAGAAATGCAACATGCAGCTTCTTTAGTTCACGCTCCCGGATTGAATATCATGTATGGAGATATTGAGGGGAATATAGCTTGGTGGGCTGCGGCGAAATTGCCTATTAGATCTACTACAGCAGATTCAAAATCTATACAAGACGGATCACTTGCAGAGAACGATATACTAGGGTGGTATGATTTTTCAAAAAACCCACAGACGGTAAATCCTGATAGGGGTTTTATTTTCTCTACGAATAATTCTCCAGAGGAAGTAGAAGGAGTACATTATCCGGGATATTACTACGGAGGGAATACTAGGGGGGCATCTATAATGAAAGCTCTTTCTAGCGATAAATCTGATTGGACTATGGAAGATGCTCAGGCAATGCAAATGGGCACCCATTCTCCGGTTTATGAAAGTAACTGTAGGATGATGTGCGAGTACGCATCGGATAATGAGTTCGAAGGTGTTTATGCAGAATGTTTCAATAAAATGCAGAATTGGAGAGGGACTCACGAAGTGAAAGAGGTTGAGCCTACTATTTATTACAGATGGATGCATGCTCTAATTAAGGATATTTTTAAAGATGAATTAGGTGAGGAGAAATACCTCACTTTCCGTGGCACCATTGTTTGTGAGAACACATTACCGTTAGTTCTTCAGAATGGTGATTCACCATGGTGGGATGATCAGGGTACTGATGATGTAGAATCTGCGTCCGATATAATTAAGAGAGCTTTCCTCGAAGCCGTAGATGAAATTTCAGACCAAAGGGGTCCCGATTCATCAACCTGGCAATATGGGAAAGTCCATCACCTCACCCATGAACACGCTATGGGAGAAGTCGAGATGTTAGCTGATTTCTTTAATGTGGGGAGGTATGAAGTCCCTTCTGCAAAAGACGCCCTTTGTAAATATGAATTTAAACTCACGGATTCTGTAGATTTTGAAGTTTTTTCGGGTCCGGCTATGCGTGTCTCAGTTGATTTCTCTGATGTAGATGCTTCAGAAAGCATAATCCCGACAGGCCAATCCGGGAACGTTTTCAGCCCTTATTATGATAACCAAGCAGATATGTATCACTCAGGAGAGTTCCGCAAGCAGCGAATGGATAAAGAGGAGATAGAAGAAGTGAAAATAGGAGAATCATTTATTAGAGTTAACTAAATAGAGAGCACAAATTTTATAATCTTGCGTACATGAAAGTAATAGTTTTAGGAGCAGGTCTTGTCGGTGCACCAATGGCTTTAGATCTTGCTAAGGGTTTAGAGTTTGAAGTAACTGTAGCTGATATTAGCCAAAAGAATTTAGATAAATTTAAGGACGACAATATTGCGACTGTCGAGATGGATTTAGACAATGAGGCTTCACTTATGGAGGTGCTGAAAAGTCATGATTTGGTTTTGAATGCAGTACCTGGGTTTATGGGGTACAGAACGACAGAACGAATTTTAAGGGCAGGTAAAAACGCGGTAGACATCTCCTTTTTTCCTGAAGATGCTTTAGAATTAGACGGGCTGGCAAAGGAAAATGGAGTTACTGCGATTGTTGACTGCGGAGTGGCTCCAGGGATGAGCAATATCCTTCCAGGATATGTGGATTCTATCTTAGATAAAACCGACTCTATTTTAATCTATGTCGGCGGCCTCCCTAAGGTAAGAGAGCTCCCTTACGAATATAAAGCTGTGTTTTCTCCCATAGATGTTATTGAAGAATATACACGTCCTGCGCGTTATATTGAAAATGGCAAGCTTGTTACAAAACCCGCTTTATCTGAGCCTGAATTGCTTCATTTCGATAAGGTAGGAACTCTTGAGACGTTTAACAGCGATGGAATAAGATCCCTTTCCAAGACGATGCCTCATATCCCAAACATTAAAGAAAAGACTCTTCGTTACCCGGGGCATATCAGGTTAATGGAGATTATGCGAGAGGCAGGTTTTTTCAGTTCAGAACCCATAGAAGTTAATGGCGTAGAGATTCGCCCAATAGATCTTACTGCGAAGCTGCTTTTTCCGCAGTGGGAACTTAAACCGGGAGAAGTAGACTACACCATTATGCGCATAGAAGTAGCAGGTGTTAAAGATGGCAAAAATGTGCGCCATACTTATACTTTATTCGACGAGTATTGCCCAGAAACAAAGGTTCATAGCATGGCGAGAACAACTGGTTATACTGCAACGATGGCTATCAGGATGCTTGCTGAAGGTTTATACGATGAGAAAGGCATTATCGTTCCTGAATTCATTGGAAAGAATCACGATTGTGTTAAGTTTATTCTTGATGGACTTGCAGAAAGAGGAGTCAAGTACGAATTACAGATAGATTAGGAAAGAGAGGTTTATTATGTGAGTTTGAATCTTTACTTTGGGTTCGATTTTGACTACTCTGTTAAAGATGGTTTAATTCTAAGTGCTTTATATGATTTTTCCTATAGAAGTGGCGCACTGTTTCATAGATTTGCACTCAAAATCATCCAGCGCTTTTAAAAATGACAAAGTCAACTCTTGTGTGTGTTAAATTGCTCGCAATAAGCATATTAATCTTATACGGTTGTGGTGATGATGGTAAAGTCATAGAGGCGAAAGGAAGAGATTCTTTAACGACGGGAATTTTTACAGAGTATAAATCTGCAGAATCTTCTAACAGTGAATCTTTAAAGAGCGATTCTTATAAAGTGAAAGCTGTAGAAGTGCTACAGACTCCTAAGTATTCATATCTAAAGGTAAAAGGCGAAGGAGACGGTTTAAGTGTGGGAGAACCATATTGGATAGCCACTCTGAAGAATGATTTTATCGTGGGCGAAGAATATATATACACGGGTCGCTTGCTTAAGAAAGATTTCGAAAGCAAGGAGTTTAGTAGAATGTTTGATAAAATCTATTTGGTCTCCTTCATTGAGAAAGCAAACGGGTTAACCCCTATTAAATCAACGAATGAAGGTGTCGTGACCATCGCTGATATTGTTTCTGACCCGATGAATTTTGCAGGTAAGAAGGTGAAGGTGCACGGACAAGTTGTGAAAGTAAACGATGCTATAATGGACAGGAATTGGATTCATTTGGTAGATGGTTCAGCTGATGATTATGACTTTGTTATCACCTCCAATGAAAGCGTGCCTGTAGGTCATACAGTAGCATTTGAAGGTTTGATATCTACAAATAGAGATTTCGGTGCGGGATATAAGTATGAGCTACTTATGGAGGATGCGGTTACAATAAAATAAAATAAATTGAAAAGATTTTTTTCTACTTCTTTTGCCGGAATTTATATCCTGGTCTTTGCTGTTTCTATAGGAGTAGCAACCTTTATAGAAAACGATTTCGGGACTAGTTCTGCAATGAAACTCGTATATCAAGCTCTGTGGTTTGAAGTATTGTTGACACTATTCTCCATCACTCTTGTAGTGAATGTGGTGAAATATAAAATGATTGCACAAAAGAGATGGCCGCTGGTTATATTTCATTTGTCAATGGTGATGATCCTTGTAGGTGCTGGAATCACAAGGTATTTCAGCTACGAAGGAACCATGCACATCCGAGAAGGAGAGTCTTCAAATACGATACTTTCTCGGGACACACATTTAAATTTCCAAGCTTCTTCTAATGGGAATATGTATGAATTCAGTGAGCCAGTTCTCTTTTCTTCAATAGGAAGTAACGCCTTCGATGAGAAGTACAATGTTGCAGGACGTTCCATTAGAGTTGAGGTTCAAGATATATTACCTAACCCAACGAACATCCTTGCACAGTCATCTTCTGGCCAGCCTATTCTGAAAATTGTATATGGAGGAAGTGGTTCAAGACAAGAG
>Ga0209089_10001635_pt1 | contig 20482 bp, 27 predicted proteins | sample ArcticOcean_MG_C_FD_187431 | JGI IMG/M metagenome (GOLD analysis project Ga0209089, IMG submission 187431) | Marine microbial communities from western Arctic Ocean - ArcticOcean_MG_CB2_150 (SPAdes) (version 2) | ecosystem: Environmental > Aquatic > Marine > Oceanic | place: Arctic Ocean: Canada... | reverse complement strand
AAGCAGAAAATATAAATATTTCTGATAAACAGTGTGAAGATTTTAAAAAAGTTATTTATAAACCATTAGAAAATTATACTGTTGGTCGTAATGAAATTACCGGAGGAACAGTTTCTCCAAGCTATATTTCTCCAATTCAAGGTCTTCAACGTCTTCAAAGGATTATGGATGAATATGTAGGTGGTATTGCCACTAATTATATGACCAATGGGAACATGCTTAAAAAAGGGTTGGAATTGTTGAAGTGGCTAGAAGAAGATTTAGATAATGTTGGAGCTGAGGATTATCATCAATTAATGAGAGCTTGGGAACTAAAACACCGCGCTTTGACTTCACAATGTGTAACAGAACACACATTATTCCGAGAAGAAACCCGTTGGCCTGGATATTATTATCGTGGAGATCATATGAAATTAGATGATGAAAAATGGCATTGTTTGACAGTTTCTAGACGTGATCCTAAAACTGGCAAGTTTACATTAGAAAAAGTACCTGTTTATCATATTGTTGATGAGAAAGAAAAAAAGAAAGCTTCTTAAAGCTATCAAATAAAAATACATGGATCTTCTCAAGAAAACTGACGAAGAAATTATAAAAATTGCTAATCCAATTTGGGATAATCTTTTAAGAAGCTCTAATCAAAAAAACTATGGAGGTTTTACGAGAGATTTTGCAACACAAATGCTCTTTGGAGCTAATGAAGTTGAAATAGGTAAGCAGTGGGCAAACAACAAATTATTAACAAGTTTATCAGAAAACAAAGAAGTTTTGGGATGTTTAAGAAGAAATCTTCATGTAACAGTTCTTTATAAACAGACCAGTGGCACTGTTTCTGGTGAATACCTAGGTAGATTAGTTTTAGGAATTGAAGATGAGGAAATTAAAGTATTTGGTGCCACAATTTATTAGACATAAATCTTAATAATATTCATATTTTTAAACATCTATTTATTGACATTATTATCTTTGAAGAATATTTATTAATTAAATATTTATGGAAGTCTATTTACCAATAGCTGAAGTTCAAATAAACTTAATTCTAATACTTTTTGTAAGCTATATAATTGGTTTTTTATCAGGATTATTTGGTGTTGGTGGAGGATTTTTAATGACCCCTTTATTAATTTTTATGGGTATACCACCAGTTTATGCTGTCGCAAATGAAGCAAATAATATTTTAGCTTCATCTTCTTCTGGTGCGTTAACTCATTGGTTTAAAAAAACTTTAGATATTAAAATAGGTTTGTTAATAGTCGTTGGTGGTTTGGTAGGAACTTTTATTGGAATTTTAACATTTAGTTATTTTAAGGGTATTGGTAAAATTGATATAGTTATCGCATTAGCTTATATGTATGTATTAGCAATAATCGGAAGCTTTATGCTTAGAGATGGACTTAAAGAACTTAATATTTTCAAAAAAAAAATTTCTAAAAAAAATAAGTTGCATACCCATTATTGGATACATGGTCTTCCTTTTAGAATGAGGTTTAAGACATCAAAAGTTTACGAAAGTGCGCTAGTTCCATTAATATTAGGTGTGTTCGTTGGTTTTGTCTCTGCAATAATGGGCGTAGGTGGAGCATTTTTAATGGTACCAGCGATGATATATGTAATTGGTATGCCAACAAAACTTGTTCCTGGCACTTCATTGTTTGTAACTATATTTGTAACAGGATTTGTTACAATTTCTCACGCCTTTACTTATCAAACAATCGATTTAATGCTTGTTTTAATATTAATTACGGGATCTATTGTTGGAGTTCATGTAGGCCAAAAAATTGGACAAAGACTTCAAGCATCTCAACTTAAAGCATTATTAGCTGTGCTCATGCTCTCAGTTGGACTACTGATGGCTTACGAAACTTTTTTTAAAAATAAAGAAAATGGAAAAGCAAGTTTAACACTTCCAACAGATAAAATTGCAGAGATTAGTAATTTTGGAAACACAATCTATAATTTATCTAATAGTTACCCAATTGTTTATGGAATTTTATCAATTTTTATAGCTTTATTTTTTGGTGTTGCAGTTTCTTATATAAGAAGACAAATAAGTAAACGAATGAATGCTCCTAAAACGATACCACCGAAAGCAATATAGATTTACTAGATGAAAAAAAAACTAATCATTTTATTATTTTTTTTTTCACCAAAAATTCTTTTGCTGATGAAAAAATGATCTTAGGTTTAGATATTTATAACAATTAAGCGAAATGTGCTACTTGTCATACCTTACAATCAGCTGGATCGAATGGGAAAATAGGAACTAATTTATATATGCTAAAACCACAAATGGAACAAATTATTTCAGCTATAACGAACGGTATTGGAGTCATACCACCATGGGAAGGAATATTAACAAAAGAAGAAATAGAAGCTGTTGCATATTAGGTATTTACAAGTACAAGCAAGTGATTATGAAATTATATAAAATAAAAAAATCAAACATTGATAACAAAGGACTTTATGCAGCAAAAAATATAAAATCTGGAAAATTAGTTATTAATTATAAAGGTAAGCTCATCACAAAAAAAGAAACCGACACAAATCCAAAATTTGATAACGATAAAGCAATTTATTTATTTAATTTGAACAGCAGATATGATCTTGACGGAGACTTTATGTATAATGACGCAAGATTAATCAATCATTCTTGCAATCCAAATTGTGAAGTAGAAGGCAAAGGTTTGAAACTATGGATAACTGCTATTAAAGATATAAAAAAAGGTGAAGAGCTATCTTATGATTATGGATTTGGTTATGATGAGGACTACAAACAATTTGTTTGTAAGTGTGGAGCAAAAAATTGTGTAGGTTATATAGTTAGAGAAGGATCGAGATGGAGAATTAAAAAACCTAAATCTGCTTCAATTCGGAAATAGCATTAATATGAGATGGTTTTGTTTCACAACATCCACCTAAAATTGTAGCACCATTACTCATCATCTTTTTAGAAAATTCTAAAAATATTTCTCCAGTGTAATCATCTCTTGTTCCCATAGTATCAGCAGGGTTGGTCCCAATTTCGTCAGTAGGTAATGCAAATTTGTAAACCGGTACAGGCTCTTCATTCTTCCAAAGATTAACTTTATAACCAAATGGAATTTTTAAATCTTTCATTTCATTAGCTACACTTTCAATAATTTCTGGGGATACACATGCTAAAACTATACCTAATAAATTATTACTTTCACACTTTTTAACCACTTCAGTTATACTTTCGCCAGATGGAAGTCTGCCATTTTTTTTAGTATGTAAACCAATAAGCGCAGGCAAACTAAATTTTTCTGTTACACTTAGTGCTATTTCACATTCTTTGCTTCCGCACATAACATCCAAATAAAAAAAATCAACAAATGGTTTTATTAATTTAGCTTGGTCATAAAATCCTTTTTCAATTATTCTTTTGTCTCTTTGATCTACTACATAAGTATCGTTTTGTGCAGGTAAACTTCCTGCTATTAAAACTTTCTTTTTTGAAATTTCTTTAGCTTTTAAAGCAAGTTCTCCAGCTTTTTCATTTGCATAATCAAAAAGTTCTTCTACATTATTTTGTGCCATCCTTACTCTTCTGGCAGAAAAATTATTTGTTACTATCACATCAGCTCCAGATTTAATAAAATCTAAATGTGAATCGATTACCATTTGGTGATATTTTTTATCTACTAATGCTGTTCCAGACCAAAGACTTCCTCTAGCTTTTAAGCCTTTTGAAAGAAGATGTTGACCCATACCACCATCTAAGATTCTTACTTTTGAAAAATAATCTTTATTCATTTATTATATTTTTTTTTTGATGGTATCACTCCTCTAACTCCACCTCTAGGATTATCCATATCTCCTTTTCTTCATGGAATTAAATGAATATGACAGTGCATAATCGATTGACCCGCATCAACACCGGCATTAACTCCTACATTAAAACCAGTAATATCTTTATCTAAATTTAATAATAACTGTCTTTGATTTTTTAAAATTTTAGCTAAATCATTAAGCTCTTCATTAATTAAATCAAAAAAGTCAGAAACATGTCTATAAGGTGCAATTAAAGTATGATGTTTTGTAACAGGAAATTTATTATCCCTAACAACATACAAAAAATTACTTGAATAAATAGATTCTTTTTTTGCTCTATTACAAAAAAAACAATCCTTATCTGAATCAGACATTACGCACTTCTGTAAAGTTTAGTCATTACAAATTCTTTATGACCTAATGCTTCTGCGCAAGTTAACCTACCATTAGCTACTCTTATTGTAGTTTTAATTAATTCATCACCAGCTTGTGACATATTCATTTCCCTAGTAAGTATTTTTGAAACATCACAATCAATATGCTCACCCATACCTTTAACAGTTAGTGGATTAGCTGTTAATTTAATAACTGGTTCAATAGGGTTTCCTACAATATTACCTTGACCCGTTGGAAATAAATGAATATTGAAACCAGCAGCAGCTTGAAGCGTCACACATTCTGCCGCTGCTGATGATGTATCCATAAAGTATAAACCTTTCCCTTTAGTAGGTTCTTCAGCCGGTTCTAATACGTCTATAAATTTACATGATCCAATTTTTTGAAAGTTTCCAAATGCTTTTTCTTCAATCGTAGTAAGACCTCCCGCAATATTTCCTGCAGTTGGCTGGCTCTCTGAAAGATCGTCGGTTGCTTCTTTAAGTATAAAATCATTATATGAATTCCATGTTTTCATAAATTTTTCTGAAGCTTCAGGTGTAGCACCTCTCTTAGCGCAAACAGCTTCAGCTCCTGTAAGCTCTGACGTTTCTCCAAAACATAAATGAACTCCTAATGGTTCTAATTTATCCATTAAGTTTCCAACTGTTGGGTTTGCAGCTAATCCAGAGGTCGTATCAGATTCTCCACACTTAACTGATATCCATAAATCGCTTAAGGGACATTCTTCTCTTTGTTTTTCAGATGCCCACATTACAAATTCTTGTGTTTTTTTTGAAGCTTTCATAACAGTACCAATATCTCCAGTACGTTCAATATGAAAACCTTCAACGGGCTTCCCTGTTTTTGCAATTCCATCTACTATTTTTTTTGTCCATTTGGGTTCAATACCAATTACTATCACTGCCGCAACATTTGGATTACTTCCAGTTCCAATCATTGTTCTAAAATGTAATTTTAAATCAGCACCAAATTGAAGTCTTCCATAAGAGTGAGGTAGTGCAATCGTACCTTTAATATTATTTGCAACAGCTTCAGCACATGCATTAGAAATGTCATCTACCGGAAGTATAATTACATGATTTCTAGTACCAACTCTTCCATTCTCTCTTTTATAACCTAAAAAACTTTTTGGAATTTTCATATTTTTACCACTTCTTAGTTTTAACATTATGAACATGAACGTGATCACCTTTTTTTATTGGTTTAATAACTTTACCAATATCGTGACCGTATTTTAGTATTGTATCGCCTTCTTTAAGATCTTGTAGAGCTATTTTATGACCTAATGGAATTTCATTGATCGATGTAATTTTAATAGTTTTATCGTTTTCCATAATCCAACCGTTACATTCTTGATTTTTTGAGGTTTTATCAATAACAACCACTGCTACATTGTCTTTTTCATCATGAATTATTAAATCTGTTTGAGACATTTTTTCTTACTGGATATAGACCTAAATTTGATATATTTAAAGTAGGTTTTTTTAACATTAGTGAAAAAACACCAAAATTAAGAAAAATTTATTTAAAAAGAGATTTTTATGACAAAAATGACAACAGAAGAAGCTTTTGTAAAAGTCCTGCAAATGCATGGAATAGAACATGCGTTTGGAATTATTGGATCAGCATTCATGCCTATCTCAGATATTTTCCCAAAAGCAGGTATCACTTTTTGGGACGTTGCACACGAAACAAACGGTGGGTTAATAGCAGATGGTTACACAAGATCTACGGGGAAAATGTCAATGGTTATAGCTCAAAATGGACCAGGAATTACAGGTTTAGTTACTCCTATAAAAACAGCTTATTGGAATCACACTCCGTTACTTTTAGTAACTCCACAAGCAGCGAATAAAACAATTGGGCAAGGTGGATTTCAAGAAGTTGAACAAATGAATTTATTTAAAGACATGGTTTGCTATCAAGAAGAAGTTAGAGACCCATCAAGAATGGCAGAGGTTTTAAATAGAGTAATAGAAAAAGCAATTAGAGGATCTGCACCTGCACAAATAAACGTACCTAGAGATTATTGGACGCAAGTTATTGACATTGAATTGCCTCCAATCGTTAGATTAGAAAGACAAGCAGGGGGAGTAGATGCAATTAGTAAAGCTGCAAAACTATTATCAGAAGCTAAGTTTCCAGTTATTTTATCAGGAGCGGGAGTTGTTATTGGGGGAGCAATAGAAGATTGTAAAAAACTTGCAGAAAAATTAGATTCACCTGTTTGTTCTGGATATCAACATAATGATAGTTTTCCTGGCAGCCATCCTTTAGCAGTCGGACCACTAGGTTATAATGGATCTAAAGCAGCTATGGAATTAATATCTAAAGCTGATGTGGTTTTAGCTCTTGGAACAAGATTGAATCCTTTTTCAACTTTACCAGGATATGGAATGGATTATTGGCCAAAAAATGCGAGCATTATTCAAGTTGATATGAATTCTGATAGAATTGGATTAACAAAGAAAGTAACAGTGGGAATATGTGGGGATGCAAAATTAGTTGCTCAACAGTTATTAACTAAATTATCTTCTAATGCTGGAGATACAGACAGACAAAAACGAAAAGATTTAATCCATCAAACAAAATCTGCTTGGCTACAAAAATTATCAAGTTTAGATCATGAAGATGATGACAAAGGAACAGTTTGGAATAAAGAAGCGAGAGAAAGAGATAAAGATAGAATGTCACCACGACAAGCATGGAGAGCAATTCAAGCTGGCATGCCTGATGATGTAATTATATCAAGTGATATAGGAAACAATTGTGCTATCGGAAATGCATACCCAACTTTTGAAAAAGGAAGAAAGTATTTGGCTCCAGGTTTGTTTGGTCCATGCGGTTACGGCTTCCCATCTATATTAGGTGCTAAAATTGGATGTCCAAATATTCCTGTAATTGGTTTTGCTGGTGACGGAGCGTTTGGAATTAGCATGAATGAAATGAGTTCATGTGCAAGAAAAGAGTGGCCAGCTATCGCAATGGTAATTTTTAGAAACTATCAATGGGGAGCAGAAAAAAGAAATTCTATATTGTGGTTTGATGATAATTTTGTTGGAACTGAACTAGATCCAGAATTAAGTTATGCAAAGGTTGCTGATGCTTGTGGATTAAAAGGTGTAACTGCAAAAACAATGGAAGAAACTACAAAAGCTATAAAACAATCGTGTGATGATCAAAAAAAAGGTATTACTACTTTTATAGAAGTTATTTTAAACCAAGAGCTAGGTGAACCGTTTAGAAGAGATGCAATGAAAAAGCCTGTACAAATAGCTGGTATTGATCTTAAAGACATGAAGACTCAACAACTATAAAAAATATTCCTATTTTTAAAATTATCAATTTAAAGTTGTCGTATTTTTGTGTTTTTGCAAAAAAGCATTACCTTTAACCTTGATAACTGCAATATTGTTTATAATTAGTGTTTATTTTCTAACTAATTATTACGTTTTAGATGAAGCTATAATAAAGGTTATATTTATTGGATTGGCGTCATTAACATTTCCACATATATTACTTGAATATTTAATTGAGAAAAATGGAAAATAAAGAAATTAAAATACTTTTAGCAGCTCCCAGAGGTTTTTGTGCTGGAGTTGTTAGAGCTATAGATATTGTAGAAAAAGTTTTAGAAAAATATGGCGCTCCTGTTTATGTAAGACATGAAATAGTACATAACAAACATGTTGTTGATGATTTAAAAAAAAAGGGTGCTATTTTTGTTGAAGAGTTAAGTGAAGTTGATGATAAATCAAGACCTGTAGTTTTTTCCGCACATGGAGTTCCAAAGATAGTGCCAATAGAGGCGCAAAATAGAAAAATTTTTTATGTTGATGCAACATGTCCATTAGTTACAAAAGTGCATAGAGAAGCGGAAAGACATCATAAAAATGGATATACAATTATTTTAATTGGTCATAAAGACCACCCAGAGGTAGTTGGGACTATGGGACAAATTCCTAAAGATAAAATAAAACTAATTGAAACCGTTAATGATGCAAATAATATAAAAGTTGTTGAACCAGTTGCGTATGTTACGCAAACAACTTTATCTGTTGATGATACTAAAGATATTATTGATGTGCTTAAAAAAAAATTTCCTAATATAAAGTCCCCAACAAAAGAAGATATATGTTACGCAACCACAAATAGACAAGATGCAGTTAAAAAGATAGCGCCGTTATGTGATATATTTTTTGTTGTTGGTAGTAAAAATTCTTCCAACTCACAAAGATTAGTGGAGGTAGCAAAAAAATCTGGATGCAATAATTCAAAATTAATAAATTTTAAAGAAGAACTTCCAATTAATTTAATAAAAAAAAGTAAAAAAATAGGAATTACATCAGGGGCATCAGCACCCGAACAATTAGTTCAAAATCTTATTAAAGAAATAAGAAAACATTGCATTGTTGTTATAGAAGAAATTGAAATTACAAAAGAAAGTGTAACCTTCAAGCTGCCAAAATTTTTAAATTAAATGAAAGACTTTTACATAGGTGATGAAGGAAGAGGTTTTCCGCTAGTACTTGTTCATGGATTTCTGGGTTCATCCAAAATGTGGGAACCTCAAATAAATTTTTTTAAAAAAAGTTTTAGAGTAATAACTCCAGATCTTCCTGGGTTTGGAAAAAATAAAAATATAAAATCTTACAATAGTATAAAATTAATGGCTAACTTATTGACAGATACTTTAAAAGAAAAAAAAATAGGTAAGTATAATTTATTGGGACATTCGATGGGAGGTATGATTGTTCAAGAAATGGTAAAATTAAATAGTCAAAAAATTTCTAAATTAATCTGCTACAGCACAGGACCAAAAGGGGAAATGCCTGGACGATTTGAAACAATAGAGCAGTCTAGAAAAAATTTAAAAAAAAATGGATTAAGTATAACAGCACAGAGAATTGCCAAAACATGGTTTGTTAAAGAAGAAAAAGCAAAATATTTTTATCTTTGTTTAGAAGCTGGCAGAACCACTAATTTAGATGCAGCACACAATGCTTTGATAGCTATGAAAAACTGGAATGGTTTAGAAAATTTAAAGAGTATTAAAAAAAAAACTTTGATAATTTGGGGTGATAAAGATAAATCTTATAATTTTAATCAAACGCAGACTTTGAATGATAATATTGATAATAGTATATTAAAAATTTTTAAAGGATGTTCACATAATATTCATCTTGAAAAACCTGATGAATTTAATTATTTAATTAAAGATTTTATAAAAAAATAAACTCTTATTTATAAATTTTATATTTTTTCATAGCAGCATTAGCTAATATTAAATTAGGATCTAAAAAGATTTTAGATAATTTAATTTTTTTAAAAGATTTAAAAGCAAAAATAGCTATTGGTAATTCAGTGCATCCAAGTATTATTTTAGTACATTTTTTTTTTATTAAATAATTAATTGCGGGTTTTATAGCTTTTTCTGCATTTTTAATTTTCCCCATTTTCACATGTTTTATTGCTCTGTTAACACTTTTAACTTGTAGGGATTTTTTTGGACTCATTAAATTAAAACTTTTATTGAAAAATTTATTGTAAACATTTGTTTTTAATGTTCCTTCTGTAGCAAGAATCCCTATTTTTGATTTTTTTTTACAATTTTTTTTAGCATGATACCAGACTTCTTTTGGCATATTTATTATTGGAATTTTAATTTTTTTTTGCAAATCTTCATACCAGTAGTGTGCTGTGTTGCATGGAATAACAATAAACTTACACCTACTTTTTTGAAGCAAAAGACATCCTGATGTTAAACTTTTTAGGACTTTATTATATTTATGTAAGTTCTCAGGCCTTCCTGGAATGTTTGATTTGTTATACAAAATGAAAAGGGGGTATTTTTGATCAACCTTACCCCTGTTTAGCATTGTTAATTTATTACAAAAATCAAGACCAGCTTGCGTTCCCATTCCTCCTAAAATGCCAATCATATTAAATAAATTCTTTCTAAATTATTTTAAGAAGGTTTATTTATACCTCGCATAAATGTTAAAATTAGACAACCCTTTTTACTATAAGAAGAGTGTTTGCTTCCGGGTTCAAAGGTTACAAAGTCTCCTTTTTTAAAGATAGCACCATCAGAGTCTATCAGCTCACCATCTAAAATAAAAAATTCTTCAAAACCAATGTGAGTATGAGAAATTGTTTTAGTTCCGGGCTCCAATTTCGATATATATGTGCCATAACCATTTTTTTTATCAAAACTTATTTTATGCCAACTCATTCCAGGAATTGTTGGCCCATATCGGTCGAAAGGTTCGAATTTCAGATTTAACGTGTCAGTTATTTTTCTTTTTTTCATTTAATATAATAATTAAAATTTTTGCCACTTGTTTATTGGTGTTAGCAAATGTTCAATATTTTTTGAATTTTTAGCAACAATACTTATATCGGCTGAGATTGAAATTCTTTCATCACTCGTTTTATTTGATGATGTTGATTGAGCAGTTTTAGAAGGAAATATATATAATTCATCAGCTTCGGGACTTGCGCTAATTATTCTTGCATTATCATAATTATCTCTAAATATACTTTTTTGTTTTTCATTTTCACCTTTAAAAATTGTCAGTGGAAAAATTCTAAGTATTTCGGGAGTAGGTTTTTTATTCATAAAAACTATTCAACAAATTTTTTTAGGTTAGGTTCAGAATAATTAGGTCCCTTCATCACTTTACCTTTTTCATTGTAAATAGGTTTTCCATCTTTACCTAATTTACTCATATTTGACCTTTGAACTTCTTTAAAACATTTATCTAAATTAACACCATAAGCATATCCAGCTCCATACGTAACATATAAAATATCTGTTAATGCATCAGCAATTTCTTTTAAATTTTTAGTTTTCATTGCTTCTTCCAATTCGTTTAATTCTTCTTGAATAAGATCAAATCTAAGCTTCATAGTTTTTTCATCAGGAAACTGAGGTTTTGTTTTTACCATTTGACCAAAAGTTTTCATAAATATTTTAACATCTTCAAAATTACTCATAAAATTATTACTCCTTTATATTGCGGTCCAACCGCCATCAACAAGAATTGAAGTTCCTGTTATCATTGATGAAGCATCAGAAGCTAAGAAAGCAACTGTAGTTGCTACATCACTTGTTTGCGCAAATCTTCCTAACGGAATATTTTTTAACATCACTTTTTTAAAATTTTTATCTTTTAAAAATTTTTTGGTCATAGGAGTAACAACAAAAGTAGGACACACAGTATTTACTCTAATATTACTTTTTGCTAAATCAATTGCCATACCTTTAGTTAAACCTTCCAAACCTGCCTTGGTCATATTGTATACACTCCTAATTGGACCACCTACGTGCGCCATTTGTGATGACATATTAATAATAGAGCCTCCTATTTTTTTTCTATTTTTAGTTTCTAACATTTTTAAGGTGCATAACTGAGCTATATTAAATGTTGCTACTGTATTAAGTTTAACTAAATATTCCATATTTTTTTTCTTAACTTTTGTAAAATGTTCTGGAATATTTGTTCCAGCATTATTAACTAAAATATCAATTTTTTTTTGCTTATTTATAAAATTCTTTATTTGAATATAATTAGTAACATCGCAAGCATAAGAAACACACTTAGATTTTAATTTTTTTATTTTTTTTTTTACTTTGTCCAGATCTTTTTGAGTTCTGCTTATAATAATTAAATTAGCACCAGCTTCAGCTAAAGCGATAGCGCATGCCATACCAATACCTTTTCCAGCACCTGTGACTAAAGCAGTTTTATTTTTTAAATTAATTTTTTTAAGATACATGTCTATAAAAGCACTTTAAAATCAGTATAAATTAATTCTACAGCAACTACTACTATTGTAATTAACCCCACCCAAGCAATCCATCTATATTTTTTTATCCACCTAGATATAATATTAGCAACTGTAGCCATAAGAATAATAGACAAAACCAAACCAAAGACCAACAAAATATAATGATTTTTGGCTACACCAGCTACACCAAGTACATTATCTAAACTCATACTCACATCGGCAATTACTAATGTTATAATAGCTTTAAAAAAATTCGATTTATCAGCAATAATTTTTTTATTGTTTGAAATTTCATTTTTAATTACATCCTTATAAAGCTTATAAGAAATATACAGAAGAAGTAGTCCACCTATAAATCTAAGACCATTAATTTGGAACAAATAAGCAGTGATCAAAGTGAAAAAAATTCTTAAAATAATTGCCAATGCGATACCCCAGAATATAATTTTTTTTCTTAATTTATAATCAAATTGTGAAGCGACCATTCCAATAATAATTGCATTATCACCTGCCAAGACAAGATCTATAAAAACTATCTGAAAAAAAATAATTAGTTGTTCAGTCATATTTTGCTATCTTCTATTATCATGTCTGCAGCTTTTTCAGCAATCATTATAGTTGGTACGTTGGTATTTCCAGAAGTAATATTGGGCATTATTGATGCAGTTTATGGTTTTACAAATTATAGGTTTAATTTTAATTATAGTGTTTCCACAGCTTGTGTTGTGGTTACCAAACTATATTTACGGACCTTAATGTATTTAAAATTTTATAATAAGTTTTTCTTTTTTAAATTTATGAATAATTAAGTTTTCTCCATTTCCTTTTCTATCGATTACTAAAAAACTAGTATCTTCAGTTGAAATTAAAGGAAAATGCCAAATACCTGGTTTATAATTTATTCCTATTTTTGGAGGAATAACAAAAGATTCAATTTTTTTTATATCAGGTAAATCACCATGAGGAGCCACCAATGATAAGAAAGTTATTTCTTTCATGGGCATAAAAGCTTGACTACCTAAAGGATGTTTTTCCATCATATCAATTTGCATTGGAAAAGTTCTTTTTAGTGCAGAAAATATACTTACTATAGTTTTTCCTTCATTTTTAGAAGTATTAATATTTGCCAAATCATCAAAACGTTTTGCATATCCAGCGTTTATATCAATTGGCTTAATCTTATCTACAGATATGAGATCTCCATATTGAGCAAAATTATTTCTAGTAACATTTATAGGTTTAATAATAATTTCCATTATTCAGCTCTTCCAAAAGCTTTAATTCTAGAAATGCCACCATCAGGAAATATATTAATTCTTATATAATTAATTTTTTTATCTTTCATAAGGGTATTTTTAAAGTTATGTTTTTTGTGTGCATGAAGTTTTACTTTATTTAGTAATAGTTTCCATTTTCTAGACTTATTAATAATTGTACTACTTTTTATTTTACCATTTAAGAGAGCCGCTTGTAGTGAACATTTGTCAGGATAATTACCTTTAAAGTGATGAGTGTCTATCTGTATTGAAGAAACTTTTCCTTCTGTGGCACATTTAAGAATAAGCCAATCAAAGTTTTTCCCTCTACTTCTTCTTGTTTCCCATCCATCGCCCATATTTTTTCCATTACCTGGAGCTAGAATGTTTTCAGCTCTTCCAAAATGTTCATTATTACAAGCTATTGGGATTGCTCCATTTAATACTGAAGTAAGGTTTATTATTTTTTTATCAAATTTTTTTTTAACTTCCATAGAGCCATAAACTCTTAATCTTGCTACTCCACCATCAGGATAAATATTTAATTTCAAATGAGTAAATATAGATTTATTTTTTATATTAAAGAAGTGGTGACTATTTGGTTTAGTGGTTTTTTTATTTAAAATCTTAATCCAATTGGAATTTTTATTAGGTAATTTTTTTTTACTAAAACAAGCTTCTAATGAAACTTTACTAGGTTGGTTTCCATTGAAGTAGGATGTATCTATGTCTATCTTATTTATTTTACCAGGCTTACCTAACTTTAAAATTAAATAATCATGACCTTTATTTCTTTTTCTCCTAGTTTCCCAACCGTCCATCCATTTTCCGTGTTTATCAAATACTCCTTCTTTAAATACTGGAGGCCATGGATTGATTATTCTTTTTGCTGCTGCAAAAAATTCATCAGTTTTATAAACAATTTTTGTGCCTAAACGTGATTGTGCTAAATCAATCAATCCATTTAAATAAATATATTTTTTTTTTTTCATTAAGAAAATTATATATCTGAATAGTTTTTAATCCAGTGTTTAGCTATATCAATTCTTTTACAAATCCAAACATCTTCATGTTTTTTAACATATTCTAAAAATTTTTTTAACGATTGAATCCTTCCAGGTCTTCCAATTAATCTACAGTGTAATCCAAGTGACATCATTTTGGGTTTTGTTTTACCTTCAGTATATAGCACATCAAAACTATCTTTAAGATAAGTATAAAATTGATCACCACAGTTGAACCCTTGTGTGGTAGCAAATCTCATGTCGTTATTATCTAGTGTATAAGGAATTATTAATTGTTTTTTTTTACCTCGAATTTCCCAATAAGGAAGATCATCATTATAGGAGTCGCTATCATAAAGAAAACCACCTTCTTCCATAACTAGATCTCTAGTATTTGGGCTGCAACGTCCTGTATACCAACCCAAAGGTCTTTGTCCAAATATTTTTTTAATTGATTTTATTGCTAAATACATATGTCTTTTTTCATTTGTTTTAGAAATATTTTGATAGTCTATCCATCTCCATCCATGTGATGCAATTTCGTAATCTGAATTTTTTATTGCATTACAAACTTCTAGATTTCTTTCTAAAGCCATCCCAACACCAAAAATAGTTACTGGGATTTTTTCTTCTTTAAAAAGTTCGTGAATTCTCCAAAATCCTCTTCTTGAACCATATTCATAAATGGATTCCATATTAATGTGTCTTCCTTTAATAGGCTGCGTTCCAATTATTTCTGATAAAAAATTTTCTGAATGTTTATCGCCATGTAAAATAGAATTTTCTGAACCTTCTTCATAATTTAAAACTATTTGAAGAGCTAATTTGGCGTTATTTGGCCATTTTATTGTAGGTGTTTTGGAACCATAGCCAATCATATTTCTTGGATATTTCTTTTTCATAGAATAAAATATTTATATATTAAATTAAAAAAAAATTCATAACAAAATTGAAATTAGAGGTAGATTATGGCTATAAAATATTTAAAAAAAGCAATTAAAAATCCATCCACAGATGATCACAAAACGAGAGAAATTGTACAAAACATTCTAGATGATATTGAAAAAAGAAGAGAAGAGAGTATTAAAGAAATAACAAAAAAATTCGATAAGTATGAGGGTGATATAGTGCTTTCTGAGGAAAGAATAGAAGAAGCTATAAAAAAAGTAAATCAAAAAACAAAAGATGACGTGAAGTTTGCTTATGATAGAGTCAAAAAGTTTGCTGAACATCAACTTAAAAGCATGAATAATAATTTTGAAGTTGAGTTGTCAAAAGGTTTATTTGCAGGACAAAGACTTATTCCAGTTGATACAGCAGGTTGTTATATACCTGGAGGAAGATATGCTCATATTTCTTCAGCTGTAATGGCAATTACACCAGCTAAGGTAGCTGGGGTTAGAAACATTATTTGTGCAAGTCCTCCAAAAAATGAAAACGGAGCAAACCCTGGGATTATCTATGCAGCTAATCTTTGTGGTGCTGATGTTATATTAAATTTAGGTGGAATAGCTGCAATTGGTTCAATGGCATATGGATGTTTTGGAAACCCACCAGTAGATTTTTTAGTTGGAGCTGGTAACCAGTATGTAGCTGAAGCTAAAAGAATAGTTTATGGAAAAGTTGGAATTGATCAGTTTGCTGGGCCAACAGAGATTGCAATTATTGCTGACAAGTCTGCTGATAAAGAAATAGTTGCAGTGGATATAGTTGGTCAAGCAGAACATGGATATAATTCTCCTGGATGGTTATTTACTACAGATAAATCTTTAGCTGATTATGTAATGAAAAGGATTCCTGAATTAATTAAAGAACTACCTGAACTTCCAAGAAAAAATGCTGAAGAAGCATGGAAGGATTATGGTGAAGTAATTCTTTGTGATTCAAGTGAAGAAATGGCCACAGTAAGTGATCAATATGCTTCCGAACATTTGGAGGTTCATGCAAAAAATTTAGATTGGTGGTTGAAGAGATTAAGAAATTATGGATCTTTGTTTTTGGGAGAAGAAACTACAGTTGCGTATGGTGATAAATGTTCTGGTACAAATCATATTTTACCAACCAAAGGCGGAGGAAGATATACAGGAGGTTTATTTGTTGGAAAGTTTATTAAAACATTAACATTCCAAAGAATGAGTAAAGAAGCAAATAAAGTAGTCGGCGCGACTGCAGCAAGATTAGCAAGAGCTGAAGGAATGGAAGCTCACGCAAGAACAGGTGATATAAGATTGAAAAAATATGGTCATTCAGTTTAATTATGCATGCTCTTGTTTATACAGGTACACAAGAATTAATTTATAGAGAGGAAAAAAATCCAAAAATTGTTATTTTTGAGACAATTTTATCCTTGTATTTTTTTAAAATTTTTAGGATAGTGATTTCATATGGATTATGAACTTTTTATATTAAATGGCTATGGCAAGTTTGTTTGGTCTGCGTTTATCTTTACTTTCTTAATTTGTTTGACGCTTTACTTAAAAACTAGAAAAAGTTTAAAAAAACAAGAAAAAATATTCCTACAAGAGTACGGTCATTTACAAAGTGAAAGTTTAAAAGAAGTTAAACAGAAAAAAATAGCAAAAGAAGCTTTATCTGCAAGCTAAATTTAAATTCCTTAAATTATTTATTAGAACAAAATGTTAGTTAAAAAAGTTAAATCAAGAATTTTATTCTTATTTCTCTTATTTATTTCTTTTTCGATAATTATTTTTGTTATTCTTAAATCTTTAGAAGAAAACGTTGTTTATTTTCTATCTCCAACTGAAATTTTTAATAAAACAGATATTTCCTTAAATAAAAAAATAAGAATAGGTGGACTAGTTAAAATAAACTCTATTAATAAAAAAAATACATCTATAAATTTTATCATTACCGATCTTAAAAATGAAATTATAGTGACTTATGAGGGGCTTGTTCCTAATTTATTTGCTGAAGGAAAAGGTGTAATTGCTGAAGGTAATTTAAAAGATAAAAAATATTTTCTTGCTAAAAAAATATTAGCAAAACATGACGAAAACTATATGCCTCCTGAAGTTAAAAAGGCTTTGGAGAATACAAATAATTAGATTATATAAAAAATGTTAAAAAAATTATTTCCAAATAAAATTCTTTCAATAAAAAATAAAACAATAAATAATTTAATAGTTCTACTTGCTATAGTTATAGCTATTGGACTTTTTTATTCACTAATAATATCTCCTCCAGATTATATACAGGGTGATTCTGTAAGAATTATGTACGTACATGTTCCTTCTTCGTTTATAGCTATTGGATGTTTTGCTTTTATAGGAATAGCTTCAGTTTTAAATTTAGTTTTCAAAAATAAACTTATGCCACTTTTAGCAAAAAGTTTGTCTGGAATAGGATTTATATTTTCTATAATTTCAATAGTTACTGGCTCTCTATGGGGAAAGCCCACATGGGGAATCTGGTGGGTTTGGGATGCCCGATTAACATCCATGACAATTTTGTTACTTTTTTATATAGCGTATATTTTAACTTGGAAGTTTATAAAAAAATATGAAGATGCAAATAAAATATCTTCAGTTATTGCAATTGTTGGTTTATTTAATTTGCCTATAATAAAATATTCAGTAGATTGGTGGGAAACACTTCATCAACCATCAAGTATAACACTTACATCAGCACCAACAATTCATTATACGATGTTAATTCCTTTAATTATTATGTTTTTAGGAATGTTAATTTATTCAGTAATTATTTTTTTAATGAAATATAAAACGGAAATTATTAAGTTTAAATTAAGTAATAAAAAAAAAATTAAATAGTATTATCTATTTCAAAATTTTATTAAATTTTTTATTATTAAAAAATGAAATAAAAAATCCAATTATAAGGAAAACAAAAGGCAAAAACCAAAGGGCTAATGTATTTAACTTAAGTGGAGGTTTAAGAAGTATAAAGTCACCATACCTATCTGATAGAAATTTGTATATTTCTTTATCATTTTTACCATTTTTAATCTTATCCCTAATCAAGATACGTAAATCAGTAGCAAGTGGCGCATCAGATTCATCGATTGATTGATTCTGACAAACCATACATCTTATATTTTTAGATATGTTACGAGCTCTCATTTCTTGTTTAGTATTTTTTAAAATTTCATCAGGCTCTAACGAATAAGAATCATCTGAATTAAATTGGATTAAAATAATAGATAAAAGTATTAAGAAAACTTTTTTCATAATTATTTTATTTCCTTAAGTAATAAGTTCATTTTTCTGTATATTTTTTTTGTTACAGGGCCAACATGGCGATATTTAACAACACCTTTGGAATCAATAATAAAAGTTTCTGGTATTCCATACACTCCCCAGTTTATTGCAATTTTTCCTTTATTATCAATAGCAATATCTGAATAAGGATTACCTAATTTTTTTAGCCATTTAATTGCTTTTTCTGGATTATCTTTATAATTTATTCCTATTACTTTTAAATTTTTATCTGCAAATTTTTTTATAAAGATATGTTCATCTCTGCACGGTTTACACCACGAAGCAAAAAAATTCACTAGTATAATTTCTTTTCCAATGTAATTAGAGGAAAAAAATTTTTCACCTTTCAGCAAAGATTCAGACTCAAAATTTTTTATTTTTTTATTTAATAAAGCTGATGGTATTTCAGAAGGGTTTCTTTCAATAATAAGTAAATAGAAAAATACTAACAAAACAATTATGAACAAAAAAATTGGGAATTTTAAAAGATATTTATTCATTTTGGTAAATTTTTTAGATTTCTATTTATTGAAATAATTCCACCAAGAAATATCACAAAAGATCCAATCCAAATCCAAATTACAAGTGGGTTATAATACGCTCTAACTGTCCAACCAATATCTTTATTTCCTTTTCCAAGAACTATATATAAATCTCTTAAAAAATTAGTATCTATAGATACTTCAGATGTATAATTACCTGTTATTGGATAAAATCTATTTTGAGGTTTTAATGTTGCAATAAGATTTTTATTATTGTTATAAACTAAAAAATTACCCTCTAAAGCTAAATAGTTTGGTCCTTTAATTTCTTTTATTTGATTAAACAAGATGTTGTAATTATTAATTTTAATCTCATTATTAATTTTCATTTTAGTAATTTTTTCTATTTGCCAAATTGAAGAACCCGTAATTCCTAATATTAATAATCCGACTCCTAAGTGAGCTACAATCATACCAATTTGATGATTAATTTTTTTTTTATAAAGTATAAAAAGATTGTTAGAAATTATCCAGAAAGCTAAAAAAATACCAAATACACCAATAACACTATATAATTCATAAAATGAAAAAATTAATATAGTCATTAATAATGTAACAAATGTAGTGGGGAGTATTTTCTTAATTATTTCTAATTTATTTTCTTTCCCCCAAGATAAAATTGGACCAATCCCCATAATTAGAATAGCTGGCATTATTATTGGGATTACCGTTGAATTATAATAAGGTTCTCCAACAGATATTTTATTGCTTGTAATAGATTCTACTAATAGAGGGTAAATGGTTCCTAAAAATACTGTTGCGCACACGATAACCATAAAAATATTATTAATTAAAATTGCTCCTTCTTTACTAAAAAAAGAGAAATAATTATTATCAAAATACTTTTTTGATTTTGACCCAAATAAAACTAGAGAATAAATTCCTAATATAGCAGTAAATATAAGAATATACATTCCTCTAGAAGGATCTAAAGCAAAAGTATGAACGCTTGTTAGGATTCCAGACCTTACAAGAAAAGTTCCCACAACACTTAAAAGAAATGCAAGTATTGCTAATAACAGAACCCATGCTTGAAGTGATTTTTTTTTTTCAACTACAATGAGAGAATGAAGTAATGCAGTTCCTAAAAGCCATGGCATAAAAGAAGCATTTTCAACAGGATCCCAGAACCACCAGCCACCCCAACCCAATTCATAATAGGCCCAAAGAGAACCCAGTGCAATTCCAATTGAAAGGAAAGTCCAAGCTGCCATTACAAATGGTTTCATATAATTATACCAGAAAATTGTTTCGTTTTTACTTAAGCTCAAGGTCGCAACACTCATGGAAAAAGCAGCAGAGAAACCTACATAGCCTAAATATAAAAGTGGTGGATGAATAGCTAATGCTGGATCTTGCAAAATAGGATTAAAACCTAATCCATTTTCTTCAATTGAGAGCATTTTCTTAAAAGGATTTGATGTAAGAATAGTAAAAAGTATAAAGCCAATTGTTATAAA
>Ga0209089_10001630_pt1 | contig 20539 bp, 18 predicted proteins | sample ArcticOcean_MG_C_FD_187431 | JGI IMG/M metagenome (GOLD analysis project Ga0209089, IMG submission 187431) | Marine microbial communities from western Arctic Ocean - ArcticOcean_MG_CB2_150 (SPAdes) (version 2) | ecosystem: Environmental > Aquatic > Marine > Oceanic | place: Arctic Ocean: Canada... | reverse complement strand
ATTATCATGCTTAAAATATGCTTTATCAAATTTTTTTAAATCATTAATTTTTTTTAAGTATAATTTTTCAATTTCTTTTTTCTCCATAATCCTTTTATTCAAAAAAGTGCTTTTATTTTTGATCTTATCAATCCCATTTCTTTTTTCTTTTTAACTTTTTTAGTTTTATATTTTTTATTAAAAACTTTATAACTTCTTTCGTACCACGTGCTAGATTTATAATTATAACCCAATATCGCTGCCGCTTCTGTGGCTTCTTCTGTTAAGCCTAGTCTATAATAAACTTCGACAAGTCTGTGAAGCGCTTCTTCAATAAAAATTGTTTTATCGTAATTTTCTACAACTCCCTTAAGTCTATTAAGAGCAGGAATCCATTTTTCTGTTTGCATGTAAAATCTTGCAATATACATTTCTTTTGCTGCAAGCTGATCTATGATTAAGTCTATTTTAAATCGAGAGTCAGTTGCATAATCTGTATATGGATAGTTCTCAATAATAAATTCAAATTTTTCTTTTGCTTTTAGCAAAGGGTTGATATCTTTTTTTTCATCTAAAATTTGCTCGTAGTAACAAATAGCAATTAGGTAGTGTGCATAAGGTAAGTTTTTATCTGTTGGATAATTTTTTATATGTCTCTCTAAAGCAAAAACACTACTAGCATAAGAATTTCTAGAATATTCACTATAGGCTCCCATTAAGCTTGATTTTACAGCCAACTTACTTTGAGGCATCAAACTTTCAACTTCTTTGAACTTTTTTGTAGCAAAAAAAGCATCTCCTGATTTAAGAGCTTCAGTTGCCTCTTCATAAGTAGCTGTAGCTATTTCCTCATCACTCGGATCTATAATAATTTTTTTTGCTTTATCTTTAGAGCAAGACACTAAGAAAAAACATAACAGCAATGAAAATAATATTTTTTTAAACATTTTGAGAAAAAACATTTTATCAAAATATTTAATTATTACAATTTTCTTATTATTTATATATTAGCAGCAATTGGCCTTAGGTATGTGCCATCTTTTTGTTCTTTTAGTTCTGCTGGGCCTTCGAATTCCCAATTAGATACATCAGAAAGAAATTTCCTCAATAAAATATTGGTTAACTGATGCCCTCCTTGTGAAGTCTTAATATGACCAAAAATTCTATGTCCTGAAAGCATTAAATCTCCTAAACAGTCTAATATTTTATGTTCAACAAATTCATGTCTATTTCTTAATCCATTTTCATTTAATATTTTATTTTCTTTGACTACTATTGCATTATCCAAAGAACCACCCTTGGCTAGGCCTTTACTAATTATTTTATCAATATCTTCATACAAACAGAATGTTCGTGAATTATAGATTGAAGTTAAATCTGTATTACTTAACTTAAACTCTTTTCTTCTAGTTCTAATTAACGGGTTCTCATAAATTATTTCAAAATCGATTATTAAATCATTAGACAAAGGCTCTATAGAAATAAATTTTTCTCCATCTTTTACTTCGACTCTTTTTAATACTTTTATAAACTTTCTTTCTTGATTTTGTTTTTGAAGTCCTGCTGATCTAATAGCTTCAACAAAATCAAATGCTGATCCATCCATAATTGGAACTTCGGAAGCATTAATCTCAACTATAGCATTGTCAACACCTTCTCCATAAAAAGCTGCCATTAAATGTTCTATAGTAGAAACTGAAACACCATTTGAATTTTGTATTTTTGTACAAAGCACCGGGGAATTAACATTCTTATAACTTGCTTCAATTATATTTTTTGATTTTTCAATGTCTGTTCTTTTAAATAAAATACCTGCATTTTCTTTAGCAGGTTTTATCGAAAGTTCTGCTTTTATGCCAGAATGCAAACCTACGCCTTCTAACTTTGCTTCACTTTTAATTGTATTTTGAAATTTTTTAAACATAGATAATTTTATACAAAAGGACTTGTACGCTTAAAAGACAACTTATGTTACTAAAAAATACTTATCTTTTCTAAGGGTAGTTTTTAAAAATTTTTTGAAAAAAATTGTATTTTTTAACATCTGAACTTGGTGGGATTGGTATAGCTTCCGTTTCCCATCCGTCTCTTATTATTTTGAGAGCACCAACGCAAGAGTCAAAACTTATATCTAAATTTTTAACATCTTCTTTCTTTCCACTGCCATAGATTTTTTTTACACTAGATCCAAAAAAACCAATACAATAATCTTCTAAGTTGACCAAATTAGAACCTCCTCCAGTAATAAATAGCTTTGTGGAAGACGATGAACTAATATTTATATTGTTTAAACCCTTTTTTATAATTTGGAATATTTCATCTAATCTAGCTTTTACAACACTTAGTATTAAAGATTTACTAATTTTTCTATAACTAGAGTTTTGAAAAAAACTACTTTTTAATGAATTGTCTGATAAGAAGAGTTCACCGTTACTTTTAAATGAAAAATCAATCTTATTTTTTATTTCTTCAGATTCCTCCATATCTAAAGAACAAACCTTAGAAATATCCTTGGTAATATGATTTGTGCCAATAGGTAAAGTAAAAGAATTTACAATTGCAAGATTTTTAAATAAACTAACACTAATTTTTTCATGCCCAATATCTATTAATATAGATCCATGTTTGAGTTCGTTAAAACTTAATAAATTTACCGCCAATGCAAAATTACACGATATGTATCTTTCTATTTCAATATCACAATTAATAAATGTTTGTTTTATATTTTGTATGTTATTTTTAGGAACGGTTAAAAAGGTCATTTCATGACTTATATAATCTGCGTAAATATCAATTGGCTCTTCATCAAATTTTCTTCCGTCCACAACATAATTATGATTAAAAATATGAATTATTGAATGGTTTGGATCATTTAGTGATATTTGTTTTTTACCTTCTTTTAGTAAAAAATTAATATCTTCGCGTCGAATTTTAGCTCCATTAATTTTTATTTTTTTTGAAAGTTTTGTGCACAAAAATTCAGGTTGTTCAAAAATAACACTGATTTTTTTAAGTGAAGTGTTAGATTTTTTTTCAGCAGACGCGATGCATGCTCTTATAGCTTGGGATGCTTTTGCCGGATTAACCACTGAACCATTAAAAATTCCAGCTGATTTAACTATAGAAGCGCTTAAAATTTTCCCATCATCGCTATCGTTATTAGAATCAAAAATAATACATTTAAGGTTTTTACTTCCCAATTCAATTATTCCTTTAACATTATTAGCGTTCATTATTATTCTACTATTATCCTATCATTTATTCTTAAATCAATAACATTATATGTTTTAAAGTCGTCAAGTTTTAATAGTTCAATTGACTTTATAATTGCATGTTTCGTTTTTTCGTATGGTAATTTTATTAATGTATTATTTTCTAATTCTAAATCCCATCTACCTATTTGAAAATAATAATAATTTTTAATTTTTTTCACAGGAAATTTACTTTCTTTTAACAGCCTTGATATATTAAGAAAATTCTTTTCAGCGTCTAACCCAAAAATATGTGGATAATTTTTATCTAAATGAGATTTTCCTGCTGGAATCAAATTTGCCTTAGTATCTATTAAAAATTTTTGGTTATCTTTTAAAAAGAAGGAAGTTGGCTCTGTTTCGTTTATTTTTAATACCAATGTGTCAGGATATTTTTTTTTCACTTCAATATTATCAAAAAAATAAATATATTTTAAAGGTTCATATAGATCTTTTATTTTTACAAAAAAAATATTTTTTCCATAAATATTGGACAGTCTTGATTCCACATCATTTTTATCAATTCTATTTGTATTTAAAATTAAAATATTTTTGATATTAAAATAAGATTTTTTTTTACTTGTACTAAATTCGATTTCACTTGGAGTGTAAGTTGTTAAAAATGTAAATATTACTAATAATAGAGCAATATTATAATAATTTTTCATCTATTATAACTAGCATCTTTAACCATCCAATCTACTAGATTTTCAAAATTTATGCCTTTGTATTTGGCTATTTCAGGTACGAGAGATAGTTTTGTCATCCCTGGTTGTGTATTTATTTCTAATAAATAAAATTTATTATTATGGAACCTAAAGTCAGATCTAGTTACACCTCTGCATCCTAATGATTTGTGTGCTCTTTTTGCTATTCTGAGTACTTGCGTATATTTTTTTTTTGATAAAGTTGCTGGCATAATATGCTTTGTTTTAGCATCATCTGAATATTTAGCTTTATAGTCATAGAACTTTCTTTTTGGAACCAACTCAATGGCACCTAAAGGTGCATTCCCCATTACTGCGACCTGAATTTCTCTTCCAGGTATGTACTGTTCTACTAAAATTCTGCTATAAATTTTTGACAATTTCTTAAATTTGTTTTCAAGTATTTTTATATTTTTACAAATGAAAACTCCCAAACTTGACCCTTCATTAATTGGTTTAATTACTGCAGGAAATTTCATCTTATTTTTTGTTTGGTTTATTATACTACTTATATTTTCATTTTTTTTTATAATAAAAGATTTAGGAACTAAAAATTTATTCTTTTTAAAAATAATTTTAGATAGTTCTTTGTTCATTGCTAGACTTGAAGATACTATTCCAGAATGAGTATAGGGGATTTTAAGATACTCTAATATACTTTGAATATATCCATCTTCGCCATATTTTCCATGAAGTGCATTGAATGCTATTTTTGGTTTTAATTTTTTTAGTTTTTCAACAAATTTACTTTTGGTATCTATGTTTACTACTTTATAACCTTTCTTTTTTAACGCATTTGAACAAGCTCTTCCTGTTAAAAAACTTATTTTACGTTCACTCGATGATCCTCCCATTAAAACTGCTACTAACTTTTTCACAATTTATCTCCAATTATATGAAGTTCTAGTTCAAGATTTATTCCTGTTTTATCTAATATTGTACTTCTTACTTTATTAATTAAACTTTCTAAATCTTGCGCTTTTGCATTTCCGTTGTTAATAAAAAAGTTGCAATGTTTTTTAGATATAGAAGCGCCTTTCATGCTCATTCCTGCACATCCCGAGTCTTTTATTAATTTCCAAGCTTTTTTACCATCTGGGTTTTTAAAAGTACTACCGCAAGTTTTAATTTTAGATGGCTGATCTTTTTTCTTTTGTTCAATTAATTTATTCATTTTATTTTTAATATTTTTCTGATTTTCTCCTTTTCCTTTAAATGTAGCGCTAATAAAAATAAAATCGTTATCTAAATTACAACCTCTATAAATAAAATTTATATTTGATGATGGGATTACTCTAATTCTTCCATCAAAATCCATAACCTGAACAGATAATAAAATTTTTGATATATTTTCACCATAACAACCTGAATTCATTCTAATTCCCCCTCCGATAGTACCTGGTATGCAAGACAGAAATTCAAACCCTGTTAAAGAATTTTCAAGAGCAAATTCAGAAAGGTTTTTATCTAAAGCTGCTGATCCAGCTATAATTGTATTTTTATCAAACATAGACAATTTTGAAAAAGGTTGTCCAAGTTTAATTATAACACCATCGAAGCCTCCATCCCTTATTAATGTATTGGATCCACGCCCAAGTACTTTTATTTTTTTGAATCCTTTTATATTTTTTAGAAATAAAGATAAATCATTTAAACTTTTAGGTTTAAATATTACTTTGGCTAACCCACCCAAATTAAACCATGAATATTTTGCAAGACTTGAATCAAATTCAACTTGGCCTAAAATTTCATTTTTTTTATTTTCAATTTTTGAAATTAAATTCATTTTAACTTTGCACTAATTTCCTTTATCCAGTTTGAAATGCTTCCTGCTCCCATGCATATAACTAGTTCATCTTCTATTAAATTTTTATTAAAATAAGTAAACAATTCCTTTTGATTTGATACATTTATTACCTGAGTTTTTGACTTATTTGATATCATTTTTGAAAATTCATATTGATTATAATTATATTGTTTTTTCTCTCCCGCCGCATAAACCGGACAAAGAACCACTATGTCACTTTCTTTAAAAGCTGAAGCAAATTCATTCTTCAAAAATTTGACCCTTGAAAATCTATGAGGTTGAAAAACGCAAACTATTTTTCTTTTTGCATAAACTTGCCTCACGCTATCTATTACTGCTCTTATTTCAGTTGGATGATGAGCATAATCATCATAGAAATCTCTTTTTTTGATAGAAAATATTTTTGTAAATCTTCTTTGAATGCCTAAAAATTTTACTAACGCCTTTTTTATTTTATTTATATTAATTCCTAGACTTAATGCAATAGCTACTGCAGCCGTTGTATTTTTAATATTATGATCCCCTAACAGATTTACTTTGATATTGTTTATTTTATAAGTTTTATATCTTGAAATTTTTATTATTAAGTCAAAAATAGATAAATTTATTTTTTTTCTAACATTTGCAATTTTGTAATTTGCATTTTTATGAAAACCATATGTCAAAAAGTTATTGGTTTTACACTTGTTTAATATAGATTTAAAATTTTTATCATCAATACAAACAAGTGATTTTCCAAACGATGGTGTTTTTTCTATAAAAGTACAAAAACTCTTTTTTAATGCTTCAAAACTTTTGTAATAATCTAGGTGCTCTTTATCAACATTTGTTACAACAGAATAAGTAATTGGCAGTTTTAAAAAACTTCCATCTGATTCATCTGCCTCTATTACTGCCCATTCTCCCTTCCCAAGCTGAGCTGTATTTTTGATTGAGTTTATAACCCCACCATTAATAACTGTAGGGTCCAATCCTGCTTCTACTAAAATGTTTGCAATTAACGAAGTTGTGGTTGTTTTTCCATGAGAACCAGTAACTACGATATTTTTTTTTAAAGCAACAACATTGGCAAGCATTTCTCCTCTTTGAAAAATAGGTAGTTTTTTTAACTTAGCTAATTTTAATTCTTTATTATTTTTTTTAATTGCTGATGAAATAACAACAAGTGTAGCTTCCTTTAAGTTTTTGTGGCTATGTCCAACTTTTACTTTGATTCCTAATTTGACCAGTCTATCGGTATTTTTATTTTTACCTAAATCACTACCTTGGATCTTAAAACCCATATTATTCATAATTTGAGCTAATCCACTCATGCCTATACCTCCTATACCTATAAAATGAACCACTTCGCTGCTGGCAATATTAATTTTCATATTTAAATAAATTTTTTTATTTGCTCTTCGATTTCATTGTAGGCATTTGTGTGGTTATTTTTTTTCATATTTTGCTTAATACTTTCTAATTTATTTTTATTTTTTATAACTTCCAGAACTAAATCACGCAAATTTTCTTTATTGAAATATTTTTGTTCTAAAACCCAGCAACAACCTTCATTTTCATAGTATTTTGCATTTAGGAATTGATGGTTGTCTACAGAAGTTGGAATTGGAACTGCTATAAAAGGTGTGAGCATATTTACTAATTCAGCGGTCGTAGAGGCTCCGCATCTTGTTATAGCTAGGTTTGATGCTGCGATCAAATCTATTATATCTTTATTAAATTCAAAAACATAATTTTTTATATTATTTTTTTCATAGAAATCTGATATTTTTTTTTTTGTCCTGCTATGCACTGATGTGCTATATTTATACTAAATCCCTGAGATTTTAACATCTTAATAACTGGGGGAATAATGTTTCCAAATATTTCTGCTCCTTGGCTACCTCCTAAAACTAAAATAGAAAAATTATCATTTTCATTTTTTGTTATATTCTTATAACTAATAATCTTTTTGTCTATAATTGCACCTACATAACGAGTCTTTAATTTATATTTTTCAGGATAATTTTCTATTTTTTTTTTAGATAAAAATATTTTTTTTGAAAGTGGTGCTAAAATTTTATTAGCACGTCCTAATATCATATTACTTTCATAAATAACCAGAGGTATATTAAATAATTTTGATACAAAAGAAATTGGAAAAGATACATACCCTCCAAATCCAAAAATTAAGTCTGGTTTTTCTTTTTTTAAGATAACAATTGACTTAAGCATTGAATAAAAAATGAACAAAAAGGATAAAATTTTATTGAAAAATTTTTTATTTGTAGGTGTTTCTGTTGGTAAAATATAAGACTTAAACTTTAAATTATTTTTTATAAAGTTATTTCCTCTATGATCCGTAACTAATATTGCCTCGTAATTTTTTTCAGAAAAATGAGACATTAAATGAATTGCGGGAAGTATATGTCCTCCCGTCCCACCGGTTGTAAAAATTATTTTTTTATACATTTATTGCCTGCTCGCATCTTTTCGGGTAAAGTTTAAAATAATTCCAGCTATTATAGAACTTCCAATTAAAGAAGACCCTCCATAACTTAAAAACGGCAAGGTCATTCCAGTTGTAGGCAGTAATCTTATATTAACACCTATATGAATTAAAGTTTGTATAATAAGTAAGGACATTAATCCTATTAATGCCAGCTTTATAAATTCATCTTGTTCTGCAAAAACTTTGTTTAATACTTTGTAGCCAATGAATAAAAAAATAATCACAATAAATAAAATAAATACTGCCCCAAATTCTTCCGAAATCACAGCAATTATATAGTCTGTGTGCGCTTCTGGAACTTCATCCTTCAAAATACCTTCACCCATTCCTCTCCCTGTAAGACCTCCTTGTTTTATAGCATCTAATGCTTTTTGAGATTGAAAATTATCTCCTATCTTGGGGTCAATGAAAGTCTTTATTCTGCTATAAATGTATCCAAATTTTTCAGGAAAATTTATTATTAAAAATATAAAAATAAGCAAAAAAACTAAACCTAATGTTAATAAAAGAATCATATTAAAGCCAGATACAAAAATCATTGTTAACCAAGTAGATATTAATAATAAACTCTGGCCCAGGTCTGGTTGATTAATTAACAGTACAATAATCAACATAGAAATAAAAAAAGAGTACACGTATCTTTTATAGATATTTTGATTAACATCTTGAACCAGGACTTTAGCAATAAAGACAATAAAAAATGGTTTAACTAATTCAATGGGTTGAAATCTTGGCATGAGTGGAAAATCTAACCATCTTTTTGAACCTTTAACATCTATTCCGACTAAAGGAACTAATGAAAGTAATAAAATTGAAATAATAAATAACAAGGGTAAATATTTAATTAAAAATTCTTTTTCTTGCATAGAAATTAAAATAAGAAAAAATAAAGAAATAAAAAAAAAAATAAGATGCTTAATAAAAAAAAAATATGTTTGTTTGTTCATTTTTTCAGCAATAACTAGAGATGTTGAGGAAAATGAAAAAAAGAGGCCTAAAGAAAATAGGAAAATAAATAAAAATAAGATTTGTTTATCAACATTTCTCCACCATGTTGCTACTAGGCCAGTATTTTCTCTGCTAAAATTAAACATTTAATTTTTATTAAATTTTTTAAATATTATATTTCTAAAAAAATTGCCTCTAGTTTCAAAATTATCATATTGATCAAATGAAGCTGCAGCAGGACTAAATAAAATAGTTGAGTGTAGGTTTTTAACTTTTTCTAGGTCTACGTAAATATTATTTAGCGCATTTTGTAAAGTATGTGAAATTTTATAATTAATAATATTTTTTACTTTTTTTTCAAAAAAACTTATATTTTTCCCAATAATATAGGTTTTAACTATATTTTTTTTAACCTTATAAAAATTAAAATAATCTTTATATTTTGGAACGCCTCCTACTATCCAATAAATATTTTTGTAACTTGATAAAGATTGTGACGTTGCATCAAAACTTGTTGCTTTAGAATCATTAATGCATAGCATTTTCTTATTTGAAAATATAATTTCTTGTCTATGAGGCAATCCTTTAAAATTATTTATGGCTTTAATAATAGTATTATTTTTAATCTTTAAATTTTTTGCCAATGCATAAGCAAAACATAAATTTTCAATATTGCCTTGATTTTTAAAATAATTGTTATTAATTTTTTTTAGTATAGGTTCATAATTTGTTTTTTTTATTAAAAATAGCTTTGATTTGATTTTTTTACTTTTATATATATTTTTAATAATTTTAGCATATTTATTTTCTAAATTAATATAAGAATAATCTTCTTTTTTTTGTGAAAAAAATATTTTAGATTTTATTTTTATATAATTTCTGATATTTTTATGTCTTTCCAAATGATCGGGAGAAACATTTAAAATTAAAGCATGATTGGATTTAAACTGCTTAGAATACTGAAGCTGATATGACGAAACTTCTAGGATAAATATTTTTTTTTTATTTTGTATTCCTGCAGACAATACTGGTGTGCCGATATTACCAATAGTTTTAACCTTGTATTTTGCTGTTTTCAAAATTTTTTCAATTATTTTGCAAGTTGTAGATTTTCCATTGGTGCCTGTCACTGAAATAATAGTATTTTTTTTATTAAACTCAAAAAAAATATCTATATCTGTAATTATTTTTTTTATATTTTTGTTTAAATACTTTTTAATTCTACAATTATTAATATCTATACCGGGGCTGATTACTATAAAATCAATAATTTCTTTTCTAAGCCAAAATTTGCTAACTGAAACTTTTAACTTTTTTAAATCTTTTCTTATTTTTATATTGTCATCCCAGCAAATAATTTTTCCATTTAATTTTTTCAAAATTTTTACTGCTGAATATCCAGTTGTTCCCATTCCATAAATTGCAATCTTTTTATTTTGATATATGTTCACAATTATTTTTAAATTATCTTAGTTTTAGCGTTGCTAGACCGATCAGTGCTAATATTATAGATATAATCCAAAATCTAATAACAACAGTCGATTCAGCCCACCCTTTTTTTTCAAAATGATGATGAAGTGGTGCCATCATAAATACTCTTTTGCCAGTAAGTTTAAAAGAAATTACCTGAATAATAACTGATGCTGTTTCAAGCACGAACAGGCCGCCAATAATTCCTAGAACAATTTCATGTTTTGAAATTAAGCTCACAGCACCTAAGGATCCTCCTAATGAAAGGGAACCAGTGTCGCCCATAAAAATTTTTGCAGGCGGTGCGTTATACCATAGAAATCCTAAACAAGAACCGACCATTGCCCCACAAAAGATAGAAGATTCTCCCACATTTGGTATGTACGGTATTTGTAAATATTCTGAAAACACAGTATTCCCTACTACATAACAAATTAGTGTAAATGATAATGCGACTAGCATTACAGGAACTGTAGCTAGACCATCTAGACCATCAGTAAGATTAACGGCATTAGAAGATCCTACTATTATAAAAATAGAAAAAGGAATAAAAAATAATCCAAGATTAAGCACTAAATTTTTGAAAAAAGGAAAATATAGATTTTTAAGATGTTCACTATCTCCAAAATTTATTAATAAAAGTATAGCAATCAAAGAAAGTACAATTTGACAAATGATTTTTATGCCAGATGATAAGCCTCTTGAGTTGTTTCTTTTTATTTTCAAATAATCATCTACAAACCCAAGCAAGCCAAAACTTGTAGCTACCATTAATAAAACCCAGACATATGCGTTGCTTAAATCAGCCCACAACAATGTTCCAAAAAGTATCCCAATCAAAATAAGCAGCCCTCCCATTGTTGGTGTTCCTGCTTTTTTTATTATGTGATCTAATGGTCCATCTTCCCTTATTGGTCCTGTAATTTTATGAGCTTGAATAAATTTAATAAAAGGTCCTCCAATTAAAAAAACTATTATAAGGGATGACATAACTGACAAGCCAGTTCTAAATGTTAAGTATCGAAATACGTTGAGAGTAGAATACTGATCTACTAGCGAAATTAAATAATTATATAACACCGGTTTTTCCTTTTTTAATATTTTTTGTAAATTTATTTAATCCTGTAGCATTTGATCCTTTTACCATAAGTAAATCATTATTGTTGATTATCTTGCTGAAATAATCGTTTGCTTCTTTAAAATTATTGAAGATTCTTCCTTTTTTTCTCTTCAATAAATATTTAAATGTTTCCTTTATGTGTTTTCCGTAAACAAAAACTTTATCTATGTCGCTTTTATTAATTGGGATTGACAAATTCTTATGAAGTTTCTTTGACTTACTGCCCAGTTCAAGCATGTCACCTAGAAAAATTAACTTTTTGGAATTTTTTTTTATTTTGTAATGCTTCATATTTTCAATTGCTGATAACATAGACAATGGATTAGCATTATAACTTTCATCAACTAACATAAAAAATTTTTTAAATTTCTTAACCATTTTAACATCTCCTCTGCCGCTTGGAATTATAAAGTTAATAAACTTTCTTTTTATCTTTTTTAAATCCAGGTTTAAAGCAAATAAAATAGCAATACATGCTAGTACGTTATTTATATAATTTTTAAAAAAATACGGAACAATAAAAAAAAATATTTTATCTTTTACTTTTATTTTCAATTTATAATTATTTTTTGTTTTTTTAATATTTAATAAAGAAATATCGGCAGTATTTTCAAAACTAAAAGAAATAATATTTAATTTTTTTAGTTTTGCCTTATTGTAAAAAAAGTTAAAAAAATTATCATCTTTATTTAAAATTACAGTTCCACCTTCGATTATATTGTCTATTATTTCCCCTTTCGCTTTGGCAATATCACTTAATGTATTAAAATTTTTGAAATGAGCTCCAGTAATATTTGTAATGACACCTATTTCAGGTTTAACAATTTTGGATAATTTTTCAATTTCACCCTTTTTATCCATTCCTATTTCAAAGATGCCATACTTAATATTTTTTTTTAGGTTTGAAAGGCTTAATGAAACACCAAACTTATTATTGTAAGAGTGTGGAGAGCAGTGAACTGTTCCATAATTATCAAGTATAAAACTTGTAAGATCTTTTAGAGTAGTTTTTCCAACACTTCCTGTAATTCCTACTATACGTGCTAAAGAATTATCTCGTGTAACTTTAGCTAAATTAATTAAAGAAGAAAAAGTATTTTTAACTCTTATAATTTTATTTTTAGGCAGTAGCTTTATATTTTTACTGATGACAGAGCTAATTGCTCCTTTGTCTAATGCTTCTTTGGCATACGTATGGCCGTCATTATTTTTTCCTTTAATAGAAATGAATAAATTATTTTTTTTAATTGTTTTTGTATTTATTGAAACATTATTATATTTTACATTTTTAATATTATTTTTACCAAATGCCTTGTTTAATAAAAAATCTTGATAATTGTATTTTTTAAAATAATTTTTTCTTTTTTTAACTATTTCTTTGATTATTTTTTTATCTGAGAAATTTATAATTTTATTTCCATAGTCTTGTGATTGCTCGTGGCCCTTGCCAGCTATTAAAAGAGTTTGATTTGACTTAAGCTCTTTTATAGCAGTATCTATTGCTTTTTTTCTATCTCCAATATTTCTAGCTTTTTCTTTGCATCCTTTTATAATTTCATTTCTTATTTTTTCTGGATTTTCATTTCTTGGATTATCGTCTGTTACAAAAACTTCTTTACAATATTTTTTTGCTATCTTTCCCATTATTAATCTCTTTTTTTTATCTCTTTCTCCACCACATCCAAAAACTAATAAAATTTCTCTTTTAAATTGTTTTTTTAATGAATTTAAACTATTTTCTAAAGCTTCCGGTGTATGCGCAAAGTCAATAATAATATTAGAATTATTCTTTAGGCAAACTACTTGTTCAAGTCTTCCTGGTACGCTGTTTATTTTTTTTACTTGACTAAAAATTTTATTGTAATTTATTCCACACTGGTGTGCTGCCAAAATTGCCATAAGTAAATTTTTTACCTGAAAAAAACCTATTAATGGAATTTCCAACACAAATATTTTTTTATTTACTAAAATTTTAATAAATTGTTTATTATTTTTGTATATAGCATTCAAAATTATTATATCGCCAGACTTGAATCCTATAGTTATCTTTTTTATTTTTCTTTTTGTAGCAATTTTTTTTAGAATTTTAAATTCTTTAATATCTTCATCAGTAATAATTTTAGAATTTTTATGAATTAATTTTTTAAACAAATACATCTTTGAGTTAAAGTAAGACTTCATATTTTTATGGTAATCAAGATGGTCGTGGCTTAAATTTGTAAATATTCCAGTTTTTATATTCAAACAATCAAGTCTTTTTTGATCTAATCCATGACTCGAGGCTTCCAAAATTACATGCTCTACTTTATTTTTGGCTAAAATATTTAAGTTTTTATGAAGTGATGGTGGATCTATTGATGTAAGTTTTATTTTTTTTTTATATTTTTTAGAAATTATACCAAGCGTTCCTATAGATGCTACTGGAATTTTATTTAATGACAGTATTTGATAAAAAAAGTCAGATACGGAAGACTTTCCATTTGTGCCTGTTATAGCTAGTATGTGTTTAGGTTTTTTTTTATAAAAAGTTGACGAAACTTCAGCCAAACTTTTCCTCGCATCCTTAACTAAAAAAAATGCTGCCTTTTTATTCTCTAGTTTAATTCTTTTTTCACTTATGATTGCTGACGCACCATGTTTAATTGCTTCTTCAATATATTTTGTACCAGAGGCTTTAGTTCCCTCTATTGCAAAAAAAATGAAATTTTTTTTTACTGTTTTGCTATTAAAAGAAATACCCTCTACTGGTATTTTCCTTTGATTTTTTTTTACAGACTTAAATATGTTGCCAAGAAGCATTTAAAAATTTTTTGAAGCTTGTAAGCTATTTATGGCTAAAATAGGACCAATCTTTTCTATAATTTTACCAGCAACTACTACAGTATTCCATCCTGCAGTATTTCGGTGTTCTCCTGTATGTCTATAACCATTAGGAAATTGGTACACGTATTCCGGTGCCGATTTTGGCTCATCTAACAATACAAGCAAAACATATTTTGGTTTACTTGTTGGAAACAATGCTACGAATGTATTAATCTTTTTATTTGAATAAGCTCCATCTATTGACTTTAGTGCTGTTCCTGTTTTGCCACCAACTTCATACCCCTCAATATTTGCAAAATTTGCAGTACCTTCCTCGTTAGCAACAACTTTTCTGAGTATTGAATTGATTTTTGAACTTGTTTCAGGGGAGATAACTTTTTCCCTTACTTCTGATGTTAAGTATTCTTTTTTCAGAAGAGTTGGTTGTACTTTTTTACCACCATTTCCTAATATTGCATATGCTCTAGCGAGTTGCAAAGGTGTTGTTGTTATCCCATGACCAAATGATGCAGTTGCCAACTTACATTTTCCCCACCTGAATTTAAGAGGGTATCCGACCTCCTGTAAATCAAAATCAATTCTATTAAAAAGTTCTAAAGAATTTAAAAAATTTTTATACGTATCCAATCCCATTTTTTGTGCTATTCTAATAGCGCCAATATTTGATGATCTTATTAGTATTTGTTCAGCAGATAAATTTTTTGGTAGTTCGCCATGCTCTTTAATTTCTTTTCCTGCGCAATGGATTTTACTTTCTAAATTTTCAAAAATTGTATCTGCTTTTACATCATTGTTATCTAAAGCTGCTGCTAGGGTAAATGTTTTAAAAACTGAACCTAATTCGTATACACCTTTTGTAATTTTATTTGTATAAACTTTGTCAACAATCGAAAATCTCTTATTTAAATTATAATCAGGTAAAGAAACTAAAGATAATACTTCGCCATTGTTAACATCCATTAAAAGAGCTGCGCTTCCAACTGTATTGAAAATTTTTTTAAATTTTAATAATTCCTGTCTTATTAGGTATTGTAAATTCACATCTAAAGTTGTCATTAGAGGAGAGCTATTAAGTTTAGAATTTTTTAATTCATGGTCGTAGTATTTTTCAATTCCTGATATTCCAGAATTATCTTCGTCTGTTTGTCCTAAAACGTGACTAAAGAGATTCTTGTGAGGATATAATCTGTATTGCTGTTCTTTTAATTCCAAAACTTTTTTACCTAAACCAAGTGACCATAATCTATCCTTTTCTTCTTCTGTGAATCTTCTTTTACCAAGATAAAAAAATTTATTCTTATTTAGTTGATTTTTTAACTCGTTTACGTTTATTTCAGGAAATTCCAGTCTTAAATTAATTAAAAATTTTTCTTTATTTTTTAAAAACTTTGGTCTTATACCGGCACGATATATTAATATATTTCTTGCCAGAATTTTTCCATTTCTATCAACTATATCAGATCTATTGCTTGTAAAAAAAAATTTTGATTTTTTAAAAAATAAGTTTTTTTGAGGACTTACAGATAAGTATATAATTTTTGTACTAAAAATAATTATTAAGGTAAGAAAAATAAAGGAAAGAAAAGCTGTTCTGTCTAAAGAGATTTTTATTTTTTTTTTATCTTCATTTATAATTTTAGATTCTTTATAATCTTCAAAAAAAAAACTTTTTTTCTTATTTTTTTTTTTCATTGATTTATCTGCCAGGTATAATGGGTATACCCAAAAAAACTTTAACAACTTGGAAAGCTGCCCATCTTTGAGCTTTTTCAGAAATCAGAATATTAGGATTATTATAAACATTTTTTATGTTTTCTTTACTATTTTTAAGTTTTTTACTTGTTTTGGATTTTAAATAGTCTGACAAATCTTTCGGATTGGAGTAGGAATTTTTCACATTTTCCATCTGTTTTTTTTTGAGATAATATGTTTTTACTAAATGTTCTCTTATATTTTCTTTATAATTATTATCATTATCTTTCAATAACATTAGTTTTTCTTCTTTTGCAAAAATCTTTTGAATTTGTGATTTTTTATAATTAGTTAAATTTAAATCTAAATGTTGAGTAGCTAATATGGATATATTTTCAGGCGAACTTAATACATTATAATCGAGAACCGCATAATGAATTTCAAATTTTAATTTGTCTGTTGACGCTTTTAAATTAATTAAATCTTTTTCTAAGTTTCTTGTTTCATTTTTTACTAACATTACTAATGTTAAGCTAACGATAAATAAAACGCTTATAAAAGAATATTTTATAATAGATTTTTGTGGATTTTTATTTGGAATAGTATTGATCCACACTTGTGGGTTCAGCTCATGCTTTTCATTATTTGCTGTATTTGCTGTATTTGCTGTATTTGCTTTGGTTAATGTTTGTATCCATTTGTCTGAATTTATCATATTTTTAAGCTTTCCAGATTAAAATAGTTTAAAAATTTTTTTTCTAGTTCTTCTGGGTAAAAAAATAAGCTTTCATTTCTAATTGCATATCGGAGCTTGGCTGACCTACTTCTTATATTTTTTTTTACTTCTGCAATGTCAGGGATACTTGCTTTTTTTGTAATAAGTTTAAATAAAATAGATTTATTATTTTCTGCGGGCATATATCTTGAAGGATTATTTTTTAAATTTGAATAAAGATTAAAAAAATATTTTACAATTCTATCTTCTAATGAATGAAAACTGACAACAATTAATATTCCATTTTTTGATAGTAATTTTGCAGCTTCAATCAGTCCTGTTAGTAACTCTGTTAACTCCATGTTTACAAAAATCCTTAATGCTTGAAATGTTTTAGTTGCAGGGTGTTTTTTATACTTTTTATGATTTTTTTTTACACTTTTAATAATACTAACTAGTTCTTCTGGTGTTTTTATTTCATTTGCAGTTCTACATTTAACAATTTTATTAGCAATGCGCCTACCATCTTTCTCTTCTCCTAAAATTTTTATAATATTTGCTAAACTTGTCTTGTCGAATTTATTTACTACATCGTATGCGGAGTATTTGTTGATGCCCATTTGCATGCTAAGAAAGCTTTTGTTGCTACCAGAGTTAAAAGAAAACCCTCTTTTATCATCTGCTAACTGAAATGATGACAATCCTAAATCAAAAATAATTGCCTTTGGATTTGACTCAGCTTTTATAATTTTACTTAAGTTACTAAATTTATTTTGAAAAAAACTAAATCTTTCAGGAAACTTTTCTTTTAGCGTGTTTGCATATTTTTCTGTTGATGAATCTCTATCTATAGCTATCACTTTTGTATTTGGATATTTTAAAATTGCTTGCGAGTATCCTCCTCCCCCAAATGTGCAATCAATGAACGTGCCACCATGTTGAGGGGATATAATACTTAAAATTTGATTTAGCATCACTGGTTGATGTATTGCATTTTCCAGTGACATGGTGGCATTCATAAATTTCTCTACTTTCTTTCATTTAATCTTTTTGTTTTCTTAAAAATGCTGGTATTTCAAAGTCTTCTTCGGAATCTAAATTGTCGAACATTTCTTGTTCTTTTTCTTCGCTAATTTCCTGTGACATTTGATTTTCAAAAATATCAGGTTGCTTCTGTTCTTGCTGGTCAACATTCATCTCTTCTTCATTTGAAAATAATTGAGGTGTAGCAAGTTCAATGCTATCTACCTCGAAGCTAGTTGACCCTTGAGGGTTTGATTGTTCGACATGTTCTTGGTTAAAATTGTCTGATTGCGCATTTTCCTCCAGATTCTGCAAATAATTTGCACTTTCCATCGAAAGATCTCCTAATATCTTGTCTTCGTTTTGATTTTGTTCAACTTTATCTTCTTCAATTGATTTTTCTTCACTAGGATTTAACTCCATATTTAAAGCTGTAGCTCCTTCTGTAGCCATAATTGTTTGAGTATTTTGAGTTGTGAAAGAACTTGGAGAAGTTTCAGAATAATTGCTATTTCGATTTTGAATTCTTCCTACCATGCTAATTATTGGTTTCATTTGTGGCTCTTGACCGTCTAAAGAAGTAGCAACAATAGAAACTCTTATTTTTCCATTTAAGTTCTCATCTTCTATTGAGCCAAATATTAATTCAGCTTCCGGGTCGACTTCTGCTCTAATTTTATTTACAGCCTCGTCTACTTCAAACATAGTAAGATCGTTGCCGCCTGTAATATTTACTAAAAGACCTTTTGCTCCTTTTAAAGAATATTCATCAATTAAAGGATTGTTTAATGCTGCATTGGTTGCTTCTTCAGCTCGTTTTTCTCCTTCAGCTTCACCAGTTCCCATCATTGCTTTTCCCATTCCTTTCATAATGGTTTCTACGTCAGCAAAATCTAAATTTACTAAACCTGGCCTTACCATTAGATCTGTAATGCTTTGCACTCCAGACTTTAAAACATCATTTGACAATCCAAAAGAATTTTTAAAAGTTGTTTTCTCAGTAATAATTTTGAATAAATTTTGATTAGGCACTATGATATTAGTGTCTAAATGTTTTTTTAATTCTTCTAATCCTTGAAGAGCGATCCTCATTTTTTTTGGACCCTCGTAAGAAAAAGGAAGTGTTACAACTCCAACAGTTAGTATATTTAATTCTTTAGCTGCTCTCGCAATTACGTGTGCAGCTCCAGTTCCTGTTCCCCCTCCCATGCCTGCAGTTATAAAAACCATATTACTTCCTTTAATATAATCAACAATATCGTTCAAAGATTCTTCAGCTGCAGCCTGTCCTATTTCATGTTTTGCGCCAGCGCCTAGGCCTTTTGTTAAATTTGATCCCAATTGTATTTTAGCATCAGCTTTATTTAATTTTAAATCTTGTGCATCGGTATTTACTGCAACAAATTCTACACCTTCCATCCCCGCATCAATCATTCCGTTAAGAGCATTTCCACCTGCTCCACCTACACCTAAAACTAAAATTCTCGGTTTTAACTCTCTTAATTCTGGTCCTTTAATATTTATTGTCATTTATCCTCCTTGTTAAATTGTGATTCCCATTTTAGACTTGATCTATTCAAATTAGCTTTTTTTCTAGCTTGTGTTTTGAATTTTTCAAAAAGTTTTGGTTCCCAAATTTGAAAAGTTTTTCCTTGACCTACAAAAAGCATTGAATCCTTAATCTTTGCATGACCTAATAATTTTTTAGATAAAGAAATTCTTCCTTCACTGTCAAATTGTAAATTTACACTTTCTGACAAAACTGATGTAGCAAAAATATCTCTTTTTTCTTCGAAAGGACTTAATGAATCTATTGAGGCCGATAATTTTTCAATTCTATTTTGTGAACATCCTTCAATCGAGGGATTGTTAAATGATGGGTAGCAAATGACACCATTGTATCCCATGCTACTCAAGTAAGATCTAAAGTTGGCTGGCACAGAAACCCTCCATTTCTTGTCTAGTTTGTTTTCGTATGTAGATAAAAACATATTTTTTAAAGTCAGCAGTACTAGTTAAAAAATCAAAATCTTTTTTATTATTTAACTTTTTAAGCACCATATACCCCTCCTATGGGAATACGTGGGATAATATGGGTTTTCAACCAATACGTCAATACTTTTATTTTAGCTTTTTTTGTGAAATTTTTAGCTTATGATCATAATTAATAGCTTAAGTTAAAACTTAAAAGTTGATTTTTTGGTACAAAATTGAATCATTGTAGAATCAAAACGTGAACATCGATTTTTTTCAATTTTTGAAGGTGTAAATAACTTATAAACTAGCCAGACAATCTGTAAGCCGGGTTCTGTCATTTAAATTAGTCATTTGTCTGGGACTAAATTCACATTTAGCCTCAAGCAACCAACCCAGATAGCTAACTAAGAACTGTTTTTAGCCTAAAAGGCAATGCTATCTCTATTTGGTCTTGCTCCCGGTGGGGTTTTCCATGCGTTTTTTGTTACCAAAAAACCGGTGTGCTCTTACCACACCTTTTCACCCTTGCCTTGATA
>Ga0209089_10001611_pt1 | contig 20666 bp, 12 predicted proteins | sample ArcticOcean_MG_C_FD_187431 | JGI IMG/M metagenome (GOLD analysis project Ga0209089, IMG submission 187431) | Marine microbial communities from western Arctic Ocean - ArcticOcean_MG_CB2_150 (SPAdes) (version 2) | ecosystem: Environmental > Aquatic > Marine > Oceanic | place: Arctic Ocean: Canada... | reverse complement strand
ATCATGATTATTATCTACAAGCCATGCAACTAGTGTATGATCACCATTTGCTAAACCTGTAAGTGAAACATCATTAGTATCATAAACCATTACTGTACTGCCTCCGTCAAGAGTATAGTGCCAGTGACCATCACCAGTACCATCATCCGAAATAACAAAATTATCAGTACTTATAGAAATAGTAGCATTAGCACCGTCAACTGCTACTGAAGCAGTCATTGCTGCAGCTACATCTTCCACACATGTTGCAGTAAATGCAGTCATAGCATCTCCGTCTTCTACTGAAGCAACTACATTTCCAAATGAATCTGTAATTGTGTAAGAAGTTTCACCATCATAAGAACCTGGAGCCCATACAGATGTAATGACATCTCCTTCGTTTATACCAAATGTTGTTGATTGAGCTACATTTGCACCAGCATCTGATGTGTTAGCATAACTTCCTATAGAGACACCATTTGCGAATAACTCAACTGAAGCTCCATTCCATGAGTCACCATAAGAATCAGTAACATTAATTGTAAAATCACAATCAGAAGTTGCTTCTAAAGCACTTGCATAAGCAAGACTAGCGTTATCTAAATACCATAAGTGAGCAAGGTTTGTTAAAGCAGAACTGTCTGATCCTCCTGTTTTAGTAAACTTTATTTTAACATCTCTAGCTATATCATTTGTATAAGTACCAGATTCTTGATACCAAGTCGAACCAGTTGGCTCAGTAGAAACATTTTCATTTTCTTGAACAGATGTCCAAGTACCATCTCCATCATCATCAGTTAAGATAACAAAACTAGGAGTTTCATCTCCATCCGCAGACCAAGTAGGAAATACACCTCCATTAGCACCCCATCTGTTCCAATAAGACCAATCATAGTTTCCAGCAGGAAGAGCAGTAATAGTTTGAGTTATATACTGCTGTCCATTTTCTCCATTTTTTTTGAACATCTTAAACATTCTGTCTTCAGAATAACAACCTGGATTATCACCACAAGGAGCATAAGAACCCTGTTGACCAAATCCCCAACTACCAGCATTAGTAGCTCCACTAAAGTTACCAGAGGTTACATTAGAACCTGTTTCAGGCGAAGTATTCGTGGTGTTAATATCAGGATTACCAATGTACTCTTGGCCTACCTCCTGAGCGTTAATTGTTAAACTAAATAAAAACAGGAAAGCAAATATTGTGCTTTGCCAAGCTTTATGATTAGTTAAATTTTGAGTAATTTTTTTCATTGTTTTGTTTTAGGTTAATTAAAGATTTAAGATACAATATACTTAATTACTAAAAATAAATCAACTGATAATTAACTGTTTAATATAAGATATGAAGCTATTTATATGATTTTTGAAGAAATAAAAAAATTAATTTAAATAATTAACTAATGAAACGAATTAATTTTTTTAATTGGAGTTTGACGCCAATGAACCCCAGGCTTCCATTTAGGTGCTTTTACTTTTTTTAAATAATTATCTAATAACAATTCCAACTTTAACGTTTTGCTTGAATTAGAAGATGAAAGATCATTTTTTTCTCCTAAATCATTATCTAAGTCAAATAACATTAATTGTCCATTGTCATAGAATTTTATAAGCTTAAAATTATCTACTCTAATTGCTGAATGAGCTCTCTTTAAAGCTATACCATTTTCATAAGGTACATGAAACACTATACCTTCATCATTTCTAAGTATCTTATTCATTTTATAATTTTCCAGAACATTCTTAAGACTTCCACCATCAAGATATTTATCATTCTTAATTTTATTTCCTGCTAAATCAATAATAGTAGGCAAAATATCACTAAATGATATAATCGATTTTGATTCTACATTTTTTTCAATTCCAGGACCGACAACAATAAACGGAACTCTAACCCCCCCTTCATTAGCATCCCACTTACCTCTACTTAATGGGTAATTATAACTTTCTTTATAAAACTTTTTGGGAGGCATTATTGGAACTGAACCATTATCAGATGTATAAATTATATAAGTATTATCTTCAATACCCAGTTCTTCAATTTTATTAAACAACAAACCTAAGCTATCATCCAAATCCTCTGTCATTGCTGCAAAGCCAGAATTTTTTTGATATTTTCCTTTAGGGAGATTATTATATTTTTTAAGGGTTGCTTCTCTCATTACAATATTTGAATGAACTGCATAATGGGAAAGTTGCAAAAAAAATGGATTATTAGATTTAGTTTGTCTGTCAATAAAGTCTATGGCTTTTTCTGTCAAACTAAACATTTTTTTAGGATCCTTATCAATTGAATTCTGCCATTGAAGATTATTAGATTTAGGATCAAACCCACCATCTTTATTACCTGTAGCGCCATCACTCTCGTTATATCCTAAAACTGAAGGATATGCACCAATACCCCATTTTCCAAAATGTGCAGAAACATAATTTGAGTTTATATCCTTTAATTGTTTTGGAATAGTTAAATCTGTTGAGTGGTTTATATGAGAGGTATTCATACCCACTCTAATCATTTTTAATCTAGCTGGAGTTTGGCCAAATTGTATACTATATCTTGATGGAGCACAAACGGGCGCACTTGCATAAGCACTAGAAAATCGCATACCTTTTTTAGCTAATTTTTCAATATTTGGAGTTTGATAAAAATCACTTTTAGAGTTGATCTCTTTATCCATCATCTGAACAGAAGTTCCATTCCAACCTTGATCATCAACCAAAATTATAATAAAATTTGGACTACTTTTTTTCTTAGATTCATTAGAAAAACTTAAAAAAGAAAAAAGAAAAAACATTATACTAAGTAATTTTAATTTCATAATCCATGTATATTGTAGCGATACCTGCTATGTAATAAATTACTTAAAGAATCTACTACATTTTTATATCTAACATCTGTAGAAAGGTTAATAGTTTCATTTATATCATTTTTATGATCGAATAACATATTAGCAATAAATTGACGATTATCTTTAAGTTTTAAATACTCTGTATAACAGTAGTCTGCTGTTTTAATAGTGTATCCTTTTGCATTTTTCATAAAAACATGACTTTTATTCTCATAAGCTGGATTTTTAAGAATACTAACAAGACTTTTTCCATCCAATACATGATTTGGATTTTCTAAATCTAAAAGATCTAACACAGTTGGATATATGTCAACTAGCTCAACAAGTGAATTAGAATTAATTGTTGACTTATTCCTTGGGTCATATATTATTAGTGGAACTCTTCCGGAAATTCTATGACTTGTATACTTTCCCCATTGAGAATGCTCCTTAAGGTTAAAACCATGGTCAGAAACAAATATGATAATGGTGTTTTTTGAAAGTTTTTCTTCTTCTAATGTATTTATAATTTTTCCAACTAAATGATCAACATAAGACACGGTTGCATAATATCCATGCTTTAGTTTTTTAGACAAATCTTCGCTTAAGTCTCCTTTCTTAGGAATTCCTAAATAACCATTGATTAATTCCCCATTATTACTTATAGATATTACAGGTGAATTAGCAGCAGGTCTATCGTTTTTTGGTAATTTAATAGAATCATAATCATACATATCCCAAAATCTCTCTGGAGCTATAAATGGCAAATGATTTGATATAAAACCAGCGGTAAGAAAAAATGGTGAAGGTTGGTTTTTCAACCTTTTGATATCTCTTATAACTTTATTAGTTAAAAGCCCATCGATTAAAACACTATCCTTTACGTTAGCAATTTCAAAAGCAGGACCTTTTCCTGTAAGATTTTCCAAATCTTTATTTTCCTTTGTCTGATAATCTTTCCATAAAGATTGCCACCAATTAATAGGCTCAATTCCTTCGGGGTTATTAAAAGCATGAGGCCTCCATACTTCATCCCAATCTTGCAATTTATCATTTAAAAAGTGATATATTTTTCCATTTGAAATAGTCGTATAACCATTATTTTTAAGATGTCTAGGGAGAGAAACAATATCGTTTTTTTCTTTATCTACTCTAGTTTTGTAATCAATAAAATAATCTTTACCAGGATATATACCAGTCAGCATACTAGCTCTTGAAGCACCACATACCGCAATATTTGCATACGCCTCGTTAAATTGAACACCCTTTTCTGCTAACTTATCTATATTAGGGCTATTTATATGAGTTGAACCGTAAGAATTCAACTCTGGTCTTAAATCATCCATATAGAATAATAAAACGTTTGGCTTTTTAATATTCTCCTGTGAATAGACAAAAAAATTAAACAATAGTAGCGGTAAAAACTTTAGTAAATTCATTTAAATAAAAATATATAATTATCAACATCTATTTTAAAAGAAACTAGTTCATTAATATAACATTTGAAGTAATATTTGAAAATTAACTATTATTTAGTGTTTAATGAAGCTAATAGCTTCAATATTGTCATTTAAACAAAAAAAAATTATATATAAAAATATTAATTTTAAAAAATACAAAAACATATATAAGCTTTTGAAAAATAAAATACTAAACTCCAGAAACATATTGACGATGATGTCAATATCTATACTATTTATATTTAATGCAAAATCTGATAATAAGGAAGACACACCTCCTAACATCGTCTTCATAATGGCTGATGATCATGCGGTTAGTGCGATTAGTGCTTACAATGACTGGTTAGCTGAATCTGCACCAACTCCAAATATTGACAGAATAGCTAAAGGAGGAATGTTAATGAACAGGACATTTAATACTAATAGTATTTGCGGACCGAGTAGAGCAGCAATTCTAACAGGAAAATATGCTCATATAAATGGGTTTTATAAAAATGAAGGTGGTGGTGATTTTGATGGAAGTCAACAAACATTTCCTAAAGTTTTACAAAATAACGGATATCAAACTGCAGTAATTGGAAAATGGCATCTTGGAACTACTCCAACTGGTTTTGATTACTCTAAGGTTATGATAAATCACGGAGGCCAGGGGACGTATTACAATACACTATTTTTAGAGAACGGGAAGGATACTATAAGAGAAAACAAAAGGCATTCAACGGAGCAGGTAGCGTATGATGCTTTAAACTGGCTTGATAAAAAAAGAGATAAAAGCAAACCTTTCATGCTAATGTATCAATTTAAAGCGCCTCACAGACCATGGACTCCAAATAGTAAATTTGATTCACTATTTAGTAATCAAGACTTACCATATCCAGATACTTTTAATGATGACTATGAAGGCCGTTTAGCTGCATCTGAAAATATGCTTGAGATAGAAAATCATATGAACAGAAAAGACTTAAAACTAATTCCGCCAACAGGTTTATCTAAAAAAGAGACAGGAAAGTGGAACAGATTAGGGAATAACGGTGAGTTTTGGACACCTAATGACACATTACAAGGAATGGATTTAAAAAAATGGAAATACCAAAGATATATTAAAGATTACCTTAGATGTGTCGCTGGAGTTGATGAATCTGTTGGAAAAATGCTAGATTATTTAAAAGAAAATAACTTAGATGAAAATACTATAGTAATTTATACTTCTGACCAAGGTTTCTATCTTGGTGAGCATGGCTGGTTTGACAAAAGATGGATGTATGAACCTTCATTCAGAATGCCATTTATGATTAAGTATCCTAAAAAAATTAAACCAAAAAGTATTAATGATGAACTTATCGTTAATGTTGACTTTGCTCCTACTATCTTAGATTTAGCTGGAATAAAACCTCCGAAAGATATGCAAGGAGAAAGCTTTAAAAAACAGCTTTTTGATGAAAAACATTCTAAAAGAGATGCTGTTTATTATCACTATTATGAATATCCATTTTGGCATAAAGTACAACCTCACTATGGGGTTAGAACAAGTAGGTATAAACTAATCCATTATTATTATAATATGAATGAATGGGAGCTTTTTGATTTAGATAATGATAAAGATGAGCTAAATAATCTTTATGAAAAAGATGGTTACAGTAATATTACCAAAGATTTAAAAGAAAAAATAAAGAAACTTCAATCGAAGTATAAAGATGATATGAGCTTAGAGGAAATGAGGAAAATGACTGATACTAGAATCAAGCGTGTATATACGGAAATGAATTCTAAGAATTAAGTCAAAGTTACTTCTTAATAATTTTTTTAACTATAATTTTATTATCAACATAAAATTTTATAAAATACACACCTTTCTCTAGAAAACTAAAGTCTATTTGACTGTGTCTAAAATCTGTATAACTCATTATTAATTTTCCGTTGATTGAAAATAAATCAAAATTGATATTATTTATATTATTAAAATTTAAGTTAATTAATCCGCTTGTTGGATTAGGGTAAACTTTAATTACATCACTAAGAATTTCTTCGACAGACATATTAATATCAGAGATAGTTACATCAAAACTATCAAAATAATAATATCCTAACTCATTCCCACACATTAACTGAAATTTAAAATTATCATAAAACTCATTAATATTAAATTCAACTTCTTTTAATTCATATTCGTTCGATAAAGTTATTTCTGGAGACACAGAGTAATTATTACCGGTACTACCCTTTTTTATTCTCAATTTAAAAGATGAAGCTGGGGATTGAGATGAAGTTTTTGCATAAAGCTTAATATTAATTGTTTTACCATTTAAGTTCTCATTATAATTTACATTATTTAAAATTACTTTATTAAAATTAGAATTATTTGTTGCTAAATTCTGAACATTAACAAAAGAAGATGATTGCTCGAAAGATTCTTCCGAAGCATCTGAATATTCTGCATATGCACCGCCATAATTCAATAAAGTCCAGTTGTTATTAATACTGATACAATCAAAATCTGGATTTTGAATAAGCTCATCTTCAGGACAGCCTAATAAAGCCTCTTTAACATCCTCTATCCAATTCTCAGTAATAGTTTCCCCAGTATAAGGGTCTATACTGCTGTTGTTAGGGTTATCGTTTCTAAGATTAATAGTTTTAGTAGATTTATTACTTGCACACCAGGCTGAAAATGCGAATTCATTTATAATAGCTGCCTCAGCTATAAATCTGTGGTATTCAACACGATCTGAGTTAAATGGGCCTCCAAATTCACCAACTAATCCTTCAAAATAATTAACTCCATTTTCATTGTCAGCACCAAACTCGCCTAGATACATTGGAATATCATTATTTTCAGACCAAACTTTAAGCTGATTAAATCTATCTGTAATTAAATCTTTTTGAGCTTCAGAGAAAACAAAATTATCATATTCTTCTCTAGATGAAGCAGTAAAATTAAATGGCTGGTAATAATGAAAAGTTGCAATCAAATATTCATCTGAATTGAGAACTTCTGAACTAATTTCAAATGGGACTTCCCAACTTGATGCTCCTCCTCCATTTATAATTATTCCTCTTGTTATATTGTTAGACCCTGTAGCTCTAACTAATTCAATTAAGGATAAGTTTAGGTTATTCATTTCATTGGCAGAAATTGAAAAATAGGGTTCATTGATTAAATCAAAAACTAAATTAGTAGTTGAGTAATCCTTAAACCTATTAGCTATATCTCTCCAAATAGCTTTGAATCTATTAATATCTGCTAATCTTTTAGCTGAAGTTGCGTTTGTGTAATGATTAACCCCATTTATCTGCTCATTTTGAAAAGTATAAACAAATTCTTGCTTAAGATTATTTCCATGAAAATCTAATACAACTATTATGTTATTAGTAATAGCCCAGTCAACAACTTGCTGAACTCTATCTAAGTAATTCTGGTTAACAGAATAGTCATCTACAGATCCACCATAATTAGATGCCGAATTGGCTTCTGATGAAAAACAACTATTATTAGCACAATCATCAAGATTAGTATAAGATCTTTCAGATCCATTTAAACTATAGTCAGGATTAAGAAAGCCGCCACTATAAAAATCAACTGGTATTCTAACATTAGTAAAACCAGCCTCTGATAATTGAACAAAATAATCTTCATAAACAGGATACGCCCAGTTACCTTCAACAGGAGATGACAATACATTACCCAAATTTACACCTCTACCCATTAAGTTCACAATCTCTTCAGATGAAGTTTGAGAAATTAATGGGTTTAAAGATAATAGAAGTATGTAAAGAGTATATCTAATAATTATTGATTTTTTTTCTGAAATTCTAATACAGATTTTATTATAGCTGCAGTAGTAGCTTGATCAAATCTAACTCTCATAGACTGTCTAAGTTTTTTACTAGAAGAATTGTAAATCGCTTTTTTCTCTTCATTAGATAGATCTTTTCCGAAAATATTTTCTCTAACATTCATAAATTTAGCAATGTATGTATCGTAAAGGAATTTTTGATCTTCTTCAGATAAATCTAACTGAGCTACAGCATGTTCAGAAAATGAAATAGCTTTTTTTATTTGATACCCAGTCTGTGCATTAGAGTTAAAAGAGAATAAAAGTACTAGTGCGAATATTTTAATTGTGTTTTTCATAGTAATTGTTTTATTTAGTTATTGATTTAGTTATTGATGTGATTTTCAGCAAACATAATTTCATTTTTTTTATAGGTGAATAGATAATAAAAAATAAATTTTATAAATATGTTTTATTTTACTTGACAGACTTTATATGCTTATTTAATATGCGGCTAAGACTATCAACTATAACTCTATTTGATTCAATCTCAGCTATGTTATTCATTTGAAGTTGATCATTTTCAATGTCATATAACATTCTGTTAGTTAACGAGCCATTTCTTTTCCACTCTGTATAATAATATTTATTTGAGATTAAAGTTTCACCATTACCCCAAATTGAAAAAGCAATATCACTTGTAATTTTATTAGGGTTTTTAAGATTAGTAATTAAGGACTTACCTTGCACGAAATTAGGAGTATCTAATCCAGCTAAGTCACAAAACGTCGGATATAAATCCACTAATTCAACAAAGGATTTACTAGTTTTGTTTTTTTTGTATTTAGGCGAACTAATAATCATAGGGATTTTAAGTTCATATTGAAATAAATTATGCTTTGTCCATCTTCCATGCTCAGAAAGACTAAAACCATGATCACTAGTTAATACAACTGTGGTATTGTTAGTTAGGTCTTGATACTTTAATTCATCTAAAATAAGTCCTATTTGTGCATCTATGTAACTAACACAAGCATAATATGCATGTATTAACTCTTTAGCTTTATTATCAGAAATTGGACCTTTTTCAGGAATATCAGTAAACTTCCTTAATTCGTAAAAATAATCAGCTTTTTTTGGAGCTGATGGAGGAAAGAAATTGTTTAATGGTAATGATATTTCATTTCTATCGTATAAATCCCAATATTTTTTTGGAGCGACAAATGGTAAATGAGGCTTTTGAAACCCTACCGCAATAAAAAAAGGTTTATCAGTTTGATTTATTGTTTTTATATCTTCAATAGTCTTTTGGGTAACTTTCCCATCTGAATAATCATTATCATCTGTATATACAAATTCAGAAGCTGGGCCAAAATTGTTTTTTAAATTTTTAATATTATCTGGGTCTTTATAATCTTTAGGATTATTTCTTGAACTCCTAAAAATATCATCCCATCCGTACGCTGCATCTTTAGGGTAGTGAGATATTTTTCCATTACTAATTGTTTTATAACCGTTATTTTTTAGATAGGATGCAATAGTTAAAGAATTTGGAGCATCTTCATTTATCTTAGTTTTAAAAGTTCTAAATCTAGATTTAGTAGGTCTCAATCCTGTAAGCAAACTAGCCCTGGAAGCTCCGCAGACTGGATTATTAGTAAATGAGTTTATAAAATTAACACCCCGTTTTTTTAATTTGTCTATGTTAGGTGTTAAAATTTGAAGTTGATTCTCCGCCATAACAAGATCTCTAAGATCATCAACAATTATAAAAATGATGTTTTCTTTAACTCTTTCATTATTAGTAAATGCTGAAAAGTAAAACATTGTAATAATTATAATTAGCAGTTTTGATTGCTTCATAATACTTTTAATTATTAAAATTAATTTTATTTAAAATAGTTAATTCAACAGTTTTTAAAGATTTGTTCTGTGATGATGAACCTGTCATGATATTAAAAGAACCAGCTTCGACAACATAATTCATATCAATATCATAAAAAGCTAAAGACTCAGGAGTAATTTCAAAAATCACTTTTTTTGTTTCTCCTATTTTTAGATTAATCCTTTTGTATCCTTTTAATTCTTTCACTGGCCTTGTTACAGAGCTTACTTTGTCTCTAATATATAGTTGAACAACTTCATCCCCATCCATATCTCCAACATTACTAACTTCTACCTGAACTTTGATAATTGAATTATTATCAAAAGTTGAATTTAGAAGTTTAGGTTTTGAGTAGCTAAATTTAGTATAGCTTAATCCATATCCGAAAGGATATAATGGCTTGTTTTTTTCAAATGCATATTTATGAAAATATTGAGAAGGCTTATGATTATATATCATTTGTAATTGCCCCACACTCCTAGCAATAGTTAATGGTAATTTACCACTAGGATTAATATCTCCAAAAATAACTTCTGCAACTGCTTTTCCACCTAGGTTTCCAGGTTCCCAAGCTTCAATAATTGAGGGTATATTTACTTGTATCCAAGGTTCGCTAATTGGCTTTCCATTAACATATACTACAATTACATTATCATTAGTTTCTTTTAAAGAACGTACAAGATCTAATTGTTTACCAGCTAGATTTAACTCAGCTCTAGCCATATTTTCACCAGCTGTTTTATCTTTCCATTTATATCTCATAGAATTATCCCCAACAACAACAATAACATAATCTGCACCTTTGGATGCTTCTATGGTTTTTTGAATGTCTTTATTAGATATTTTTCTAATGTTTTCTTCTGAGTCATGAAATAAGACATCATACCCTTTGGATTCTCCTAATTCTTTTATTCCTTCGTAAATTGTTGTTACGTTTTCTTCTGGTTGAGCTGCATGCCAGTCACCCAATATGGATTGATTATTTGCATTTGGTCCAGTAACTAAGATCTTTTTAGATTCTTTGGTTTTATTTAACGGTAATAAATTAGAATTTTTTAGTAATACGATTCCTTTTCTGGCAGTTTCTAAGGCTGTAAATCTATGCTCTGAAGTGAAAATTTTATCTTGAATCTTTTCAATATCAACAAATCTATTTTCAAATATTCCTAATTTAAATTTAGCCATTAAGATTTTTGAACATGCCTCATCAACCCTAGAAATTGGGAGTTTTCCTTCTTTAACTAATGCTATAACTGCTTCAGGGAAATCGACTCCATGCATGTGCATATCCATCCCAGCATTAACTGCCAAATAAGATGCTTCTTTTAAATCATGTGCAACGTGATGTAAAGTTTCTATTCTTTCAATATCCATCCAGTCACTCACATAAAAACCCTTAAAGCCCCATTCTCCACGAAACAGATCAGTCATTAACCAGCTATTCATATGGCAAGGAATACCATTCAATTCATTGTGTGCAGCCATTATAGAATAAACTCCTGCATCAATTGCTTTTTTATATGGTGGTAGATATACTTCTTTTAATGTTCTTAAAGATATGTCCATCGGTGAAGCATTTAAACCATTGATTGGCTCACTTCCAGCTATCATATGTTTTGCACATGCTATAACTTTATTTGTACCAGTAAAATCATTTAGCTGAAAACCATTAATCATCGAGGCTCCTAAATTTCCAACCATAAATGGATCTTCTCCAAAAGTTTCACCAACCCTACCCCATCTAGGATCTCTTAAGACATCTATATTTGGAGTAAATGCCCAATGAGAACCAGTAGCTCTCATCTCAAGTGCAGTTTGTCTACCTACATCAAAAAGAAATTTATCACTCCATGTAGACGCTAATGTTATTGGAGATGGATATACTGTTGCACCATTATACAATGCATTCCCATGTATTGCATCAATTCCTATTAGTATTGGTATTTTCAATCTAGATTTATTAGCAAGCTCTTGTAATAAATTCCCTTCTTCAGCAGTTAAAACATGTAAAAAAGAACCAATTTTACCTTCTTGAGTCATTTTCATAACATCTGTACTGAATACTCCTTTATAAAAACCTTGAGCATCATTGTTTAATAAATCTTCAGGAGACAAGTCTCTTTCTGCTTTTCTCATATGATCTAGACCTACAAATTGATTCATTTGATAAACTTTATCTTCTAAAGTCATTCTAGACATTAAATCATTTAAACGATCAACATTAGACTTAGAACTGTCCAAATACAATTTATAAGAAGAATCTTCTTGAGATGAAATAGTAAAGACACCAAGAAAAGTAAAAACACAAACTAATAATTTTAATCTCATTCTGTTTATTTTAAAATATTTTTTATTAAATTATAACTAGGGTTAGGTTTTAAATCTTTAGAATAAATGGACTGAAAATACCCTTTACCTTTTTTATATCTCTCACCCATATCCCAAAAATTTAAAGTAACAATACCATTTTTAGATTTCTTTTTAAGTAAATTTATTATTCTTGAGTAAATCATTTTCTGTTCCAATAGATCAATCTTTAAATTAGATTTATCTTTAACCAAGTAGTCTAGTTCAGTTACATGAAAATCTAAAGCGTTTTGATGCGCCCAATCAATTAAATTTGAAAGGTCTTGAATTTCTTTTTCAATATCATTCACAAAACCATATGTTGATTTACTAAGGAGTAAATGTCCTTGCCAACCAATACCATCTACTCTATAACCTTTAGATCTAATATATTTTATACTGTATTTTAATTTATCCCATAATCGAGGTTGAAATCCGGCATTTTGGTTAAAAACCAAACTTATATTAGGCGCAAGTTCTGTAGCAATTTCAAATGATTTTAAAATATAAATAGGGAATTCATTTTCATCTAAACCTATTTTTAACCAAGGGTTTTCCCATTTATTATTACCAGGTTTTGGTCCATGCCATTCACCATTAGTTAAAATTGTTTCATTAACAACATCCATCCATTTTACAGAAGGTTCTTTTGAAAATTTAATACAGGACTCTGTCATAAACTCAACTAAATTTAACATAAGCTCATCACTAGTTCTTAAATCATCCTTAATCCATTTAGAAGATTGTGGCCCTATTGGTCCATGTATACGTAAATCTAAATTATGAAGGTTAGCAAAATCAAGCATTTCATTAATCTTGGTCCAGTTCCATGTATTTGGTTTTGGATGAACTGCTTTCTGTTTTGCTGCATTAGCAGGAGTTAAATAAGTAAAGTCTTTCAAAAATAAATTAGATTTTTGAGTATTAAGCTCATTGTGATTTAAGGTAGCTCCAATTGTAAAATTATCTAAAAGTGTACTCTGTTGTGAGTGCAATATTAAAGGGAGAAATATATAAGTTAAAATTAAGTAATTCTTCATGAACCTAAATATAAAACAAACATAGATTTAAATAGATTAGAAATTTAAAATATTTGAGGAATTTCATATAATTATTGAGGATAATTTAAATCACTTAGTAATTACTACTATAAAAAATATACATCTAAAAAGCTAGTTTACAACTTGTTTTGATGTGGTTTCAATTCTTGGCGAAGGGAATCTCCATAGGCACCTAAGGCGCAGTTTAAATCATCCGCTATAATAAACAAAACATTTAGTTTTGCTGAGGTCTTGAAAGGTTTTGAAGCAGTTGCTGATATTAGCAATAAAATTAAAGCACTTAATTTTATTAATTTCATATGAAAATTTATGTAAAATAAAGATTGTTAATATATGTTTATTTAGATATTCAAAATTAATGCCACAACTATTCCTATTATGCTAATTAACAATACAATCATTGACGATTTGTATTTTTTTCTTGATCTACCTTGACCTACTCCTATATTCATAATACTTGATTAAATACTAATATTACACTAACAAAGTTTTATTTCTTCACTCAATTCTCAACTATCCTTAATCGTCTATTAATTCGTTAGTATTAATTTCTGTTAATGGAATTGGCAACTTCATAACCTGTGCCGGGTCCGTACTTAACAATAAATCTACACTGGGTGAAAAAATCGGATTATTATTATGTTTATTTATAGTGTTTGTTAAAAAATAATCAAAACCTCTTCTTCTATTGTTATGAGCATCTTCTCCTTCCCCAATAAGTTCATATCTATATTCCATCATAATTGCATCTCTAAACGAACTTTGACCTCCTAAATAGGCACTATTTGACATACCTACTCTATCTAAAACTTCGGAAACAAAATCTAGTTGCTGACCATTTTGCAACTCATTAGAAATTTCTGCTAACATAATAAGAAGATCTGCATATCTGTAAATAATTAAATTTTGATCTCCATATTGATTACTATGTTGAGTATCTTTTTCTACAAACTTAAATAAGAAAGGGTGTGCTTTAGTGAACTGATTTCTATTTGCAATAGCTGGATATAAATTAATAAGAACTCCGTTATCCGCTCTATAATAACTGTAAAGGTAAGTCCCTTCAATTCTTGGGTCATCTGGATATGTAGCCATATGATCTAACAAAACATCTGCATGTACCTGCAACCAACCGAAATGCTGACCAAGTTTATACTTAAAAGGAGTATAATTTCTACCCATTTGAGAGTTCGCTGCATCTTGACTTAATTGTAATTCAAAAATTGATTCAGTAGAGTTCTCGAATTCATCAGTAAACAAAGAACTATAATCAGCAACTAAACTATATTGACCATATGCTAAAATAGCTTCATCATAAGCCATTTGCCAATACTGTGCTTCAGAAATACCATCTGCTCTTAAACTTGGATTAGTAGCTAATGTCATGTAAACTTTTGCTAACAACATATTTGCAGCATATTGTCTTGGATAACCCGCACCAGTATTTCCATTAATTAGACTAGCTGCAGTTTGCGCATCTGCTATAATTTGAGCATACACATCTTTTGCTAGAGTTTTTGGCTTGTTCAAATTTTCATTATCAGGAAGCTCTAACCAAAGAGGAATATCTTCCCACAAACGAACCAAAGTTAAATATGACCAAGCTCTTACAAAATAGGCTTGCCCTGCAATATCATTAAAACCAAGTTCTGCTGCTTCAGTTGGTGAATCAACGGTATTAATATTAGCAATTGCTCCATTACATCTACCTATCACAACATAAAGACCAGCCCACATATTCTGTGCATCTCTATCATAGGTAGGTTTTAAGGAGAAAAGATTAATATTATTTACGTTATTGACAAAGTTTCCATTCTTTTTTGTTACAAAGAGTCCTGAAAAACCATTTACTGCAAAAATACGTTGTTCTTGAGCTCCGTAAACGGCCATAGATTGGTAGATTCCATCTAACGCTCCTCTGGCAACTTGAAGATCTGCATATGTAGCTTCTGCATCTAGAAATATTGGGTCTTCGTCTAAATCACAAGTGTAGAAAGTCAAACCAATAAACATTAATAATATAATTTTAAAATTTTTCATAATTTATAATTTTTAATACTTATACTTGTTTTTTAAATTTCTGATTAAAATGTAATATTGACACCCATCAAAATATTTTTTGCATTAATCCCGCCATTCCAATCAACTCCATTGATCAATCCTGAGTGTAAAAATGATGATACTTCTGGGTCATATCCACTGTAATTAGTCCACGTAAATAAATTTTGACCAGCTATATAAACATTTAAGTTATTAATAAAATTGTTTTTACTTACGGCAATATCATATCCAATAGTCAAATTATTTAACCTTAAATAACTTCCATCTTCAATTATTCGATCTGTAATAGCTATTTGCCCTTGTGTTGTATAACCAATTCTAGGATGAGTATTAGATGGACTATCTGGTCTCCAAGCATTATAATAAGCCTCAGGCTTTATATTAGCAAATACCCTAGCTTCTGCATTGTCTAGTTGTAACAACATTCCATTAGCAATATCATTGCCATATACCCCATTAAACAAAGCATTTAAATTCCATCTTTTATACTTTAAATTAAAGTCGAACCCGTATACAAAATCAGGGTTTGGATTTCCAATAAAGGTTCTATCTCTTTCATCAATTACTCCATCTCCAGAATCTAATATACCATCCCCATCTGTATCTTCAGTTAATTGATCTACTCTTCTTACATCCCCAGGTACTGCACCATCTACAAAATCAGTGTCATCTGTTTGATACATTCCATCTGTCTCAAAACCATAAAAAAGACTTGCTTCTTCCCCTTCAACAAAAACGTTCGCAGGATATCTAAAATAAGTTCCTCTACTAATTTGATTTCCAAAATAGAATCTTCTATCAGTTAAAACTCCATTTTCATAAAAGCCAAGTAAAGACTGTGATTCTAGGTTAACAATTTGGGTCTTATTAAATGAAATATTTCCACCAAAACTAAGTTCAAAATCATCTCTAGAAATAGGAGTAAAATTCAGTGCAAGTTCAACTCCTTTATTAGTGATGGATCCTTTATTTACTAAAATACGTGTAAATCCAGATGATGGAGGAATCTCAGAATTTTGTAATAAATCCTTCGTCATTTTATCGTAAACATCAATATTTCCAGAAATAACACCATTTAATGTAGTAAAGTCCACACCAAAGTTTGTTTGTTCAGTTGTTTCCCATGTTAAATTGGGATTTGCTAAGCTCTGTAGTGCTATTGGAACATTAGTTCCTCCATCTGCATTTCCATATAAATTACTTACTCCATAATTAGATAAGCTGCCATAAGGACCTATCCCATGATTACCTATCTGTCCCCATCCAGCTCTAAATTTTAAACTTTCAAAAATATCTAAATTTTGAATAAAACGCTCATTTCCAGCATTCCAAGCAAAAGCTAAGGATGGAAATACACCGTATCTATTGTTTTCTGCAAACTTTGAAACTCCGTCACGTCTAATTGTAGCTGTTAAAATATACTTGTTATCAAAAGTGTAATTAACACGTCCTAAAATGGAAAATATCTGTTGATCAGCTTTTATAAATGTTAAAGGTCTAGTTACTACGTTTCCAAAAGCTGGTTGATCTGTTGTAAATTGCATTGTAAGAAAATCTTCAACTGCATAAATACTATTTTCTACATTTCTTACATCGTAAGTTAAACCAATCATAGCGTTAACTCTATGTCTTCTATTAAACTTTCTATTAAATCTTACTATATTATTAAACTGATGTGTTTTAGCATTTATAGTACTTATTTGTAATGTTCCATTGGAGTTTAAACCTTGAAAAGTACTAAGTCCATAAAAACGCCTTCTGTCCTTTGTTCTAATATTACCACCATATTTAATTTGGTAGGATAAGCCCTTAACTGGAAGCTTATAGGTAAGACCTAGAGAACCTATAAAACGTATTTCCTTAGAAATATCTGAAAAGTCTTTTTGCCAAGCAAATGGGTTCGTAGTATAGTCGCCTTCTGAAGTAACATCTTCTAAATCATGGTCGATAACTGGTCTGTATGCAATAACATTTCTTACAAAACTTGTATTAGAACCTCCAATTAAATCTCCACCTTCAGCGAAGTTTCCGCTATTCATAAAACCACTTATTCGTGCTTTTAATTTAAGATTGTCATTAAGATCTTGGTTTAAATTAATTCTAATATCACTACTTTTAAATGTAGAGGTTCTAACAACACCTCGCTGATTATCAAAACCTGCAGATATATAATAATTTCCATTTTCTCCACCCCCAGATGCGGAAGCTCCAAATTTCTGACTAAAACCATCTCCATAAATTTCATCTTGCCAGTTGTATTGATCAGTAGGTCTTACGGGGCCTTGTCCTTCTCGTCCAATAAAAATACTATCACCAGAAAAAGAATATCTTGGTAAAAAACCAGTCATTTCATCTATTTCATTAACATAGTTTGCATATCCAAATGCATCTAACATATTTATTTTATTAGTTTCTGATCTTACTGAATTGGTAAGAAAAGCAGTTATTTTTGGTTTACCACTAATTCCTTTTTTAGTAGTAATTAAAACGACTCCATTAGCTCCTCTTGAACCGTAAATAGCAGTTGCGGATGCATCTTTTAGAACCTGAATACTTTCTATATCACGAGGATTAATACCATTTAAACCGTTTTGAGTCTGTTGTCCAGTATTACCTCCACCAGTTGGAAGAACATCTTCACCTGCAGAAGAAATAATAATTCCATCGATAACATAGAGTGGTTCATTATTACCTCTTAAACTACTCGTTCCTCTAATCTTTACACTAACACCAGAACCTGGTGCGGCACTGTTTTGAATGACTTGTACACCTGCAGCACGTCCTTGTAAAAGCTGATCAACAGAATTAGATTGAGTAGCAACTTCATCTGTAACAATAACTGAGGATAAAGAACCAGTAATATCTTTCTTAAGAACTGTACCATAACCTATAACAACAACTTCATCAAGTTGATCAGAATCAATTTGAAGGTTTATTGAAAATGTTGATTGTATAGAAACATCAATTTCTTCCGTAGCGTAACCAACATATGAAAGCATTAAAGTTTGTGTTGCATCTGAAGGAATAGAGATTGTAAAAATACCATCAAAATTTGTGATAGCACCAAGATTGTTTGAGTCTTTAACCTGAATAGTAACTCCCGGAAGTGGCAAACCTAATTCATCATTAATAGTTCCAGTTATTATCTTAGATTGCGAAAAAGCAATTAAAGGAGTTAGCAATGAAAGAATAATTATACGGAAAATAATTTTCATAGTTTGTTTATTTAGTTGAAAAGAAAAAATTTATTTTATTATATATAACTCATTATTTAATAAAAAATATAATTTTATAACACTTTATTTTAGTATTATAAATTTAGGTTTAAATTAAATGAATATTTGATAAAACTACAAAGGTTAGCTAATTAAGATTATTAACTTTGAAGAAATCTATATAAATTTTGAAGCTTAAGGTTATTTTGACTTTTCGTTATATTAGCAAAAATTAATTAAAAATACAGAAAAGCTATATTAAATGTTTAAATCTCACAGATATATAATCTATAATTTACATACTTTTACATAATGGTTAAAGAAATTCAGCTTCGTGTAAATTTAATTGAAGAACGTAAAGAAAATATTCTTTTTTTCAAAGCCTCAAAAAAATTAAACCTGGATACAAATGAAATATCTGCAGTTAAAGTTTTACGTAAATCTATAGATGCTCGTAAAAAAGAAATAATCTTTAATTATAAAGTTGCTGTTTACATTGATGAACAAATTCCTGAAAAATCTGTAGATGAAAATGGAGATATTCTAGCATCTATAGTTTTAGAAAATGTTACAGGAAGTTTTACAGGTAATTTAAATAACGGTTTAAGTTCTGGCTCTTATTCGGTTAGTAGTAGGGATGGAGTTTTTCAGGGCAGGTCAAGTACTGATGATGAAAGTAGAATAGTAAACCATTGGAATTATTATTCTGCCGAGTATGAATCAGGTGAAATACTGTATTATGATAACGAAATATATTGTCCTGAACTACATATGGAATTCAGAGAAGATGGAACTTTTACAGATTATTTTTACGCAGATTATTCAACTAATCCAAATCCAGATTGCCCACAAGACCCAATGTTTGGCACTTTTTCTGTACAGGACGGATATTATGAAATGCTTTATGAATTAGGTGGATCTCAGGATTTATCAGAGTCTGATATATATATCACTTACCCAGATGATAATACAATTAATTATGACTATCAAAATGTTTTATGGACATATAAGGTCGATTTAAATCTTTAATACAACCTCTTTTTAAGCCCTCAATAATTACAAATCAAATTTAATTCCTTGAGCCAAGGGTAATTCATCAGTATAGTTGATGGTATTGGTTTGTCTTCTCATATAAATTTTCCAAGCATCAGAACCTGATTCTCTACCGCCTCCAGTATCTTTTTCTCCTCCAAATGCCCCACCAATCTCAGCACCAGAAGTTCCAATATTTACATTGGCAATACCACAATCAGAACCTGCCGCCGATAAAAACTTTTCAGCCTCTTTCAAGTTATTTGTCATTATTGCAGATGATAAACCTTGCTTAACATCGTTTTGAATTTGAATAGCAGAGCTGACATCACCTGAATATTTAAGTAAATACAAGATTGGTGCGAAAGTCTCTTGTTTAACTATTTCAAAATCCGGTTCGGCCTCTACTATAGCTGGTTTTACATAACAGCCGCTTTCATAACCCTTGCCAGACAAGACTCCGCCTTCAACAATAATATGGCCTCCTTCATCTTTTACTTTTTCCAATGCCTCGCTATACATTCTTACCGCATCAGTGTCAATTAATGGACCTACATGGTTATTTTGATCTAGCGGATCTCCAATTTTTATTTGCCCATATGCACTTACCAATGCGTCCTTTACAGCATCAAAAATATTTTCATGAATAATTAATCTTCTCGTAGATGTGCATCTTTGACCGGCAGTTCCAACTGCGCCAAAAACCCCGCCAATTACAGTCATCTTAATATCTGCATCTGGCGTTACAATAATTGCATTGTTTCCTCCAAGTTCAAGTAATGATTTACCTAGTCTTTTCCCTACTTCTGCCGCTACAATTTTACCCATCCTTGTTGATCCTGTAGCTGAAATTAATGGTATTCTAGCATCCTTGGTCATAAATTCTCCAACTTTATAATCACCATTTATCAAACAAGAAATTCCTTCTGGTAAATTATTTTCTTTCAGTACAGATGCAATAATATTCTGACATGCGATACCGCATAACGGTGTTTTTTCACTAGGTTTCCAAACGCATACATCTCC
>Ga0209089_10001606_pt1 | contig 20697 bp, 23 predicted proteins | sample ArcticOcean_MG_C_FD_187431 | JGI IMG/M metagenome (GOLD analysis project Ga0209089, IMG submission 187431) | Marine microbial communities from western Arctic Ocean - ArcticOcean_MG_CB2_150 (SPAdes) (version 2) | ecosystem: Environmental > Aquatic > Marine > Oceanic | place: Arctic Ocean: Canada... | reverse complement strand
TTCCTTGTAGGTGAGGGCGCCATCGATGTTGGTTCTGAACTTTGCCTGGATGGCCCAGAACTCACCATTGTGGGTCTCGGCAATCTGATCGATCCCACGATCTTGTTCCGGCAGGTTCAAACGCTTCCTGATAGCAGGGGGGACATCCCTAAGCAGCCAGACATTCTTTAGTTTTGTTTGATATTCAGGTGCGGTCTGCAGGTAAAGCTGGGTCAGCCGATCAAATAAAAGACCTTTTTCATCAGACTTGAGGGTCGACGCCTGATCGAAGCATGTCTGCCAGTCAGCGGCCTTAGTGATGAAGCGGTTTGGGCTGAAACTGCTCATGGTATTATTTTAGCAGGAATTAAATTTGAACCATACGAAAGGTCGTCGGCGGACGTAGCCCACACTATATTTAAACCCAAGGTTATTAACGCAGACCAATCTGTCCCTGTGTCGCAGACGTCAAAGGTGTCGGTCTTTGTGGATCGGCGGCCGCCGATCCCATAAACCCTTTTCACCAATTGTTACCAGGGTATTCGGAACATTTTAGGCCATGGTAAATATTGAGGCGACGTTCAATCTCTTTTAGCAGTTGTTCATTCCACTCTTCTAATTCTTCAAAAGTCTTCATCACCTTAGCCGCAACCAACTTCTTCCCATCCTTCGCAGACTTAATGTTTTTGCGCATGTTCTTCATTTGTGTGTCGTCAAGCATCAAGGAAGTTTCTATGGTTTTCTCAATCGTATAACGACGTGAATCGCAAAAAGCCATCGGACTTGGCTAACATCTCATTTAATTCATCAAGGCTGGCCTTAACAGCCTTACCACTTTCCGATTTCAGGCTTTTCTTAAGCATTGCCGCACTCAACATCGTGTCCATAACGTCAGGTGCTTCAATATTCTGTTTCAGGAAGACCATAACATCGGCCAGGTAGGCCTTGGCCCCGGGTGCTAGCTTGGCGAACAGCTTGCGGTCTGCATTTTTGGCACTGTCCTGGGTTTCATGGCCCTCCGTTTTGAGCTCAGCTAGACGCTGTTGCTCTGCTTCGGCTTTGGCCTTGGCCAGATTTCGGGCCGGGTCTGCAGTGGCTGTTTTGATCCGTTGTGCGAGGGTCTTGTCTGCAAATATCAGACTACTAGAAGAACCAGAAGAACCAGCGGGCGTGACTGCTACCTTTATTCGCAATACATTTCCTGTAATCTCTATCTCGCCAAAATAAAGATCTCCCGTACCACCGACAGTTTCTAAATTTCCACGCTCGTCAACTGCGCCCTGCAATTTAAGGTCTGTCCCTCTACTGTCTTCTACCACCGCAAAATATTTATCCCCAGATTCTGAATACCTTATGGTCAAGTCATAACCACCGTCCTCAATTGGTTTTGACTGATAACCAGCCCAGGGTTTTGGCTGGTTTCCTGTTCCAGAGATTGTTTGATGTTTGGCGGCAACCTGTTTTACTTCTTTTGTTGCAACCTGCTTCCTAGAAACCTGTTTTGGTTCTTCCTTCCAGACGATGGCAAGTTTCCCATCTACCGGGGATTTTGCGTAAACCTTGCAGCCACCCAGGTCATCGCCTCTTGTGCCAGGGGGGAAACTTGTATGATCGCCACGTCCGCCGGAGGATAATTTATTGCAACGCTCCACTGCACTTCTAGGGCTTTGTTCGAAGCTACAAGCATAACTTCCTGAAGCCCCGTATGCGTATGCAAACGCATTATAATAATGAATCCAAGGAAGACTTTCTGCCGCCCAGAGATACTCCTCGAAAAGGACCTTGCATTCTTTTCCTAGTTCAATGGGATGCTTGAGTTCATCGGCCTTGCCAGGCGCAGACACACCCATGCAGCCGAGGCCCAGGATGGCCACGATGAGGAAGGTGCTGAGAGCAGTGCGTCTCATAGGGTGATTAAAGCACCATGAGGGAGTTATGGCAAATAGTTGTCAGGAGGGGGTTTGGGGTTAGATTGGAGCTGGCTGAAGGTCAGTCTTATCATTTGAGGATTATGACAATAAATGTTGGGATAAGAAAGTCGGTGGAGAGTTCCACTCGAACCACCTATGCCACATAAGGGTTCAAACCATAAAAATTTGCGGGGCTGTACGTATATGTATCCCCCTAAGGCCCAGTGGTGCTTGCCCGCCCCTGAATGTCGGGAAAAAGAGACATAAAATTAAGTGCTATTGGGATCGGCTTAGCTATTGAAGAATGCCCTGGAAGAGAATCAGAAGTCCTCGATATTGCCTCTTGATACAAATTCTGATACAAAACAGAATTGGGATGTCTTAATAAATGGCTGTAATATAGGTGTTTATCCTACGTTTTTATAATAGTTGGTGCCCCTGCCCCGACTCGAACGGGGACGTCCGTAAGGACAACAGATTTTGAGTCTGTCGCGTCTGCCAATTCCGCCACAGGGGCATCATGTACGTGGCCTGAATAGAAAAAATTCTTATTCCGGTCCCATGCCGTCATCTCCCCGGGCCATCGGGAAAATCGGGAGATGCATTAACACGATCACAAGCGTGATAAAAGGGGTAAAGATCACCCCGTGGCGTACCCTGCAACCACACTGGGCAAGCACACTGGACCATTGCGCAGCGAAGGATAATGCAAATGACCCATAACGTGCCCCCATCATGGCGCTCGCCAGCCAGGCTGTAAATTGTCATGGCGGCATAACTACCTAGCCCGGCTGGCGCGGGGGCATGGGACTATGGGTCTGGATCCCATCGACTATCTGCCGATCATCGCGGTGCCGTTTTTCGGCAGCTTCATGGCGGCCCTCGCCTATCGGCTGCAGTGCGGCACCGGGATCATCGCCGGTCGCCACATGATCCTGCCCGATGTCCTAACCCTGCCCCTGCTACTGGCCCGGCTTGCTCGGCGTCGTGCCTTGCGCGGCCGTCACGGTGACCCTGGCCACCGTGGTAGGGCGGAAATTCAAGATCACGGCGGGTGTGGCGGCGGGCCCATTGCCTTTAGCCCCTACCTGGCCCTGGGCGCCTGGCCGGTTTGCCTATACGGACCGCTGGAATTCACCATACTAGAATAAATCCGCATCGATAGGAATCGCGAAGCAATTCTAAGCGATTGGAAAAATTGCTCTAATTCTAAAGATCAGAGCATTTTCAGAATGAAAATGCTCTGGAGCGCTTCCTGATGACGGCACATTGACTATGGTGACGAGATTACCGCCTGACATTAGCGGTTGCTTCTGCTTTGATAGGTCCCGGGGAAAGATGCCCCGGGGCCAGTGTTTTTTTGCATTGCCGGGGAACAACCATGACCGATACCGCACCGTCCGGGGCTAAGGCGAGCCCGCCGGCATTACCCCTGGCGCCCTACACGGGCTGCCGAGGGGAGGCTCGGGAACAATTCGCGGCACTTTCGAACAACCTGCTTAGAGATGGTGGCGGCGCGGATGATTTTCGCCAGGCGGCAGCCGGGCTTTACGAATTGTTCAACGAGATTGGTGGACGGCCACAAAATATCACCGGGGCCGGGGCGTTTACCTGGCAACAGGAGAGCCTATTGCCAGGGGGCAAAGCCATCAACCCGTACGCGGCGGCGACCTGCCTGCTGGATCATGCCCGCACCCGTGCCTTTGGGCGCGGCGTCCGCGCGGCGATCGCGGCGGCGCAAAGCCGCTTCCCGGGTGAGCGCATAGAGCTTCTTTACGCCGGGACCGGGCCGTTTGCGCCATTGGCGTTGCTGCAAACCGCCTTTTTTGGCCCCGACGAGGTACACTTTACCCTGATCGATATGCACTCGGCGGCACTGCTCTGCCAAGCCCAGATCATTTCCGTACTGGGCCATGAAGACTATGTGGCGGAAACCGTTCAGGCCGATGCCACGCGGTGGCGCCCAGCGCAGTATAAAAAATACCACGTGGCCGTCGCCGAAGTGATGCAAAGGGGGCTGATCGTTGAGCCCCAGGTCGCGGTGACATTGGCGCTGTTGCGGCATTTGCGGCCAGGCGGCCTGCTGGTGCCGGAACGGGTTGAGCTGACGTTGTGCCTGCTGAACGCCGGCACCGAGAAACATTTGGCCGATGCGGCCGTGGACCACCTGTCAGAGTATTTTCGGCTGAGCGGCGATTCCCTGCCCGATTGCCTGGCAACCACAAGCCGTGAACGGGTGATCATCGGCACACCGTTCGCACTAACCGCCGCCGTTGCCGACACCTACGAGGTTACCGATACAGGACTGATTTCTTTGCCGCCCATCCGGCTTCCCGACAGGCTGCCGCCCGGCCACAAGCTGCGAATCCTGACCAGGATCACGACGTCAGGCGGCAACGTCCTTGGCGATTACGACAGCGGCCTGACCATTCCCGAACCACTGGTCGAGGAACCGCCGCTGACTGACGGCGCCTGGTACGAGATCTGGTATGGCATGCAGGGCATCCCCGGCCTGCGTCTGATGCCGGCCGCGTAAAATTCAGCCTGACGTTAGTGCTCTAACCGGGCCCAGCAGGCCACTGAAAAGCGTTTGAGAACGCCCCAGATTAATTGCTCTAAACAGCCGCGTCCAAACAAGTTACTGTGGCCTACTCATATCTACGGATTTTTATGACGACGATAGCGAAAGCATTCGATCAGACGGGTGATCGGCATGAAACGGATCAACCCCGCAACCGGCGCATCGTCCCCCGTGCCGAATATAGCTTCCAGCTCCTCGACCACCGTTACCGCACCCAAGCCATCCCATATCGCGGCGCAAAGAAATTTATGCTGCGATGCAATATTAATCTTGACAAATGGCTTTTATCAGCTATTTATATTTCATATTGCGTTGCAGCATAAACCAGTTTTAGACCGCTTTTAACGGGTTTCGATGGTGCTAAGCTCGCGATCCCACGGAGCCACTGGCCAGGGATCGCACCGGCCGCCGAAATCCAAAGTCCTAATAACACCACCAACAATATGAAAGATACAGCCATGACCGCCAAGACCAAAAAAAAAGACAACCCTACGGACAATGTCGCCAAAACGGCCGAGGCCATGGTCGCGGCCGGCCAGGAAGCCCTGCGCAATTTCGCCAAATCCAGCACGGAAGGCTATGAAAATGCCTTCGCCGGCGTGCGGGGCAAAGCCGGCGATCTGGTTCAGGGTTATGACGAACTGGCCGTCAGCGGCAAGGATAACATGGAAGCCTGGAGCACCGCCGGCGCCGCTTACGGCAAGGGCCTGGAAGCCATCGGCGGCGAATGGATGAGCTTCGCCAAGAAAATGCTGGACGGCAACGTGAAGGTGACTAAGGCCGTCCTGGGTGCCAAACCCCTGAACGAAGTGCTGGACCTGCAGTCTGATTTTGCCCGCAGCAGCTATGAAGGCTTGCTGGACCAGAGCATCAAAGTCGGTGAACTGGCGACCAAAGTAGCCCAAGACGCGTTCGAGCCCATTAAAACCCACATCACCGCGACGGTGGAGAAATGGCACAAGAACGCGGTGTAATCACCGCATAGCCGCCCCTCTCTATATCGGAGGGGCGCTACAGAGAAGGGTCCGGTTCCTCCCACCGGACCCTTTTTTATGGCTAATTTCCCGCGTCGGGTCCTGCGCCAGACCCTCTTTTTTGCTATTTCTAAATTTCTCCATTTTACTATCATATAGATCTCCTCTTCCAATATGATGGAAATGGCCGATATGATAGGATCATGGTACAATTTGGCTTGGCCGGGTTGGGTTAGACCGCGAGCAGGAGTCCCGAAGGGCATGAGCGATCCGAACGGCAATAGCGGCGATGAAGATGGTGGCGGCCAGAATGGTGGCGGCGACACTAATGTCGTTACAAAAACCAAGCCTAAAACGAAAAAACCGTCCATGTATCGGGTCCTACTATTGAACGACGATTACACACCGATGGAGTTCGTGGTCCATGTATTGGAACGCTATTTTAACAAGGACGAACAGGAAGCTACCCAAATCATGCTGCATGTACACCAAAAGGGGATTGGTGTTTGCGGCGTATTCCCATTTGAAATAGCGGAAACAAAGGTGATGCAGGTGACCGACCTCGCCCGCAAGAACCAGCATCCGCTGCAGTGCACAATGGAAAAAATCTAGTGGCATCATTCGCGACGGAATTAGAACAAAGCCTACATCGGGCGTTACGCAGCGCCAACGAACGCCGACATGAATTTGCAACCCTGGAACATCTGTTGTTAGCCCTGTGCGATGACAACGACGCCCGCTCCGTGTTGCGGGCCTGCAATGTGGAGATCGACCAGCTGCGCCTACAGTTGAGTAATTATCTGGACGAGGATCTTGCCTCTCTCTCGGCCGAGGGGGAAGAGGAGGCTAAGCCGACGGCTGGCTTCCAGCGTGTCATCCAGCGTACCGTCTATCACGTGCAATCATCGGGCCGGGACGAGGTGACGGGAGCGAATGTACTGGTCGCCGTCTTTGCTGAGCGGGAAAGCCATGCGGTGTTCTTCCTGCAGGAGCAGGATATGACCCGCCTGGACGCCGTCAGCTATATCGCCCATGGCGTAGCTAAGACGCCGGGTATGAGTACCGAGCGGACGGTGCACGGCGCGGAGGAAAAAGAGGAAGAGGAAAGCGACGTCAAATCCGACGACGAGGCCCTGGCCGCCTATTGCATCGACCTGAATGAAAAGGCCCGTGCCGGCCGCATCGATCCGGTCATCGGGCGGGAAGAGGAACTGGAACGAACCATTCAGATCCTCTGCCGGCGGCAAAAGAACAATCCGCTGTTAGTGGGCGATCCGGGCGTTGGTAAGACCGCCATCGCCGAGGGCCTGGCCCGGCGGGTAGTATTGGGTGATGTGCCGGAAGTTCTGCGCGATACCACTATCTATTCCCTGGACATGGGCTCGCTGTTGGCCGGCACCCGCTATCGCGGCGATTTCGAAGAGCGCCTGAAGGCGGTCATTCAGGAGCTGGAGAACCACGAAGACGCCATTCTGTTCATTGATGAAATTCATACGGTGATCGGCGCCGGGGCCACCTCCGGCGGTGCCATGGATGCCTCGAACATGTTAAAACCAGCTCTGGCCAGCGGCACCATCCGCTGCATGGGCTCCACCACCTACAAGGAATACCGCGGCTACATCGAAAAAGACCGCGCCCTGCTGCGCCGCTTCCAGAAGATCGATATCAACGAGCCAAGCGTGCTGGATGCGATCAAGATCCTGAACGGCTTGAAGCCTTATTTTGAGGATTATCATCACATCCGCTATACCGGCGATGCGATCAAGGCGGCGGTTGAATTATCAGCGAAATATATCAATGACCGAAAACTGCCCGACAAGGCGATCGACGTGATCGATGAAGTCGGTGCGGCACAGATGCTGTTACCGGAAAACCGGCGCAGGAAAACCATCTCGGTCAAGGATATCGAGAACGTGGTGGCGAAGATCGCGCGTATCCCACCGAAGACCGTGTCCAAGGACGACAAGGCTAGCCTGGCCAATCTGGACGGCGAACTGAAAGAAGTGGTATTCGGTCAGGATCAGGCTATCGAAGCGTTGGCGACGGCCCTGAAGATGTCACGCGCCGGTCTGCGCGAGCCGGAAAAACCCATTGGCAGCTATTTGTTTTCCGGCCCAACCGGTGTCGGCAAAACAGAAGTGGCGCGGCAGTTGGCCAAGATCATGGGTATGGAGATGGTCCGCTTCGACATGTCAGAATATATGGAACGGCATACCATCAGCCGCCTGATCGGCGCACCGCCAGGTTATGTGGGCTTTGACCAAGGCGGCATGCTGACCGACGCCATCGACCAGAACCCCCACGCGGTTCTGCTGTTGGACGAAATTGAAAAGGCCCATCCCGATCTGTTCAACATTCTGTTGCAGATCATGGACTACGGCAAACTGACCGATCACAACGGCAAGCATGTGGACTTCCGTAATGTAGTCGTGATCATGACCACCAATGCCGGCGCCGCGGAAATGTCAAAAATGGCCATTGGCTTTGGCCGGGATATGCAGGTCGGTGCAGATGAAGAGGCAATCAATCGTCTGTTCACGCCGGAGTTCCGCAACCGCCTGGACGCCACCATCAGCTTTTCGGCATTGCCGCCGGAAGTGATCTCCAAGGTGGTCGATAAATTCATCGGCGAATTGAGCGATCAACTGGGCGAGCGCAAGGTATCTATCAGCCTGGGCAAGGCCGCCCGCGACTGGTTGGCGGAAAAGGGCTATGACCAACTTTATGGCGCCCGTCCCCTGGGCCGAATTATCCAGGACAAGGTCAAAAAGCCCCTGGCCGATGAATTGCTGTTCGGCAAATTGGCCAAGGGTGGCCAGGTCGAAATTGATGTGGCGAACGGCAAGTTAAGCTTTGCGTTTCGGGCCCTTGAGAAAAAGCCAAAGCGCGGCAAGAAGGGCGATGGCGGTGGCGAAGGTCCTGCCGGCCCGAAAAGCCCTAGTGGTGACAAAATACCGGAACTGGTAATCTGAACGGGAAAATACCGACCACACGCGGCTATTTGTTAAGTGGCGTAACCCAACGCCCAAATTATAGGAGCAAGGTGCCATGGCTGATGCCCCAAAATATTTGTTGCTGGTCAGTGCCGAGATAGACCCAGGCGTCGAGGCGGCCTGGAACAAGTGGTATAACGAGGAGCATTTGCCCGAGGCCCTGGCCTGTCCCGGCGTCCTACGCGGCAGCCGCTATGTCTCCGCCGGCGCCGCCAGCCTGACCAAGGATGGCAAGAAATCCCAAGCCGCCAGCAGGACTTATATGGCGATTTATGAATTGAGCGGGCCGGAGGCCCTGGAGACGCCGGAATTCACGGAAATGAGGGGCTGGTATCAGTTCACCGACAAAATCACCGCCCGGACCCAGGTTTTCGAAAAGCTTTAGGCTGTGGTGACAATTTTCAAGATTGAAATGGTCAGTTAAGGCCGCGACTGCGACCCGGCGTTTCTACGCCGCTGCCCCCAAATCTCCTGGTGAGCCGTGCGTCTCGACGTACTGGTGTGAACGAAAACACTAGAGCAATTTTCACTTAAACGGAGTCGCTCTCGCGACTTAAGTAATTGGTTTAATTGCTTTATTCTTAAGGGGTCTGAGCATGTTTAAACAAAGCATGCTCTAGTCGAGATTCTATCAATATCGAAACTGGACTAGGCCGCGTCTTTTCCGCTGCCACTGGCGGATTTCTGCCCAATGACCGTGAAGAACGACGCCGATTTGGGCTGCTGCGGCAATTCCACCTGCAGCGGGATCATCCGGGCCGTGGTGCTGGCCTGGCCGCGCACGATGGTGCCTTCCAGGGTCGAGGGCATGGGATTGCGGGCGATCGGCACCGCGTCGGCGGCGCTGTAGACACACAGATATATGGCCCGGCGGCGGGCCGGCGAAAGGTTGGCCTCGCTGCCATGTTGCAGGCGGGTATGCATCAGGCAAACCGCGCCTGCCTTGCCGACAATGGGCACCTGGCGGGCCAGATAATTCTGCTCCAAGGCCGGTGCGACCATGCCTGTGAAGACGCCATCCTGAAACAAGCTGTCGATGCTGCCCCGATGCGTGCCCGGCACCACCATCAGGCAACCGTTGTCCTGGTCAACATCGTCCAACAGCAATATTGCCGTAATAACGTCGTCATTGGTGTGCGGCGTATAGCTGAAGTCCTGATGATAGTGCACGACCATTTGGCCGCCCGGCAGTTTTGAATTGATCTTGCAATGGTGATATTTGACGTTGGGGCCGATTAAATCGGCGACCATGTCCACCATGGGCGCATCGGTCATGACCCGATGAAAATCTTCCGATACCTCGGCCGGGTTATTGATCCGCCGCAGGGCGGGCCGTGCCGCCGAATGGGTCTCCTCCAGATCAAACCGCGGCCGGCCGTCGACGGTGGGTTCGCCATAGGGTTGGTCGTGGCGCCGGCTCTCCTCCGTCCAGTCATCCATTTGCCGGCGCAGGCGCCGCAACGTATCGCCATTTACGGCACCGTCCACCACCAGATAACCGTCACGCCAGAATTGGTTCTGCTGATTTGAGGATAATTTCTTGCCCGCCGCCGTCATCCCACCACGCCTTTTTGGTTGCACTCGATCATCTATCCCTTAATACCAAGCGGACAGGGGCCATAGCAATCGGGAAAGCTTACCAATATGCGTCTGAAGGACAAGGTCGCCATCATCGCCGGCGCCGGCCAGACCGAGCCGGACGGCATGGGCAATGGCCGGGCAACAGCCCTGACGTTTGCCCGGGAAGGGGCAAAATTGATGCTAGCCAACCGCTCCAGCCCGTCGCTGGAAGAAACTGCCCAGCAGGTCCGGGCCGAAGGCTACACGGTCGAAACCATGTTGGCGGATATCACCAATGAGAACCATTGCCGCGATTTGATGGCCGCCACGACGGCTGCGTTCGGCCGGCTTGATATCCTGCACAACAATGTGGGCGCCGGCATGGTCGAGGGCGACACCACGAAGATTGACCTGGCTGAGTGGCAGGCCAGTCTGGACCGAAACCTGACCGGTGCCATGCTGCTCTCGAAACATGCCCTGCCCATCATGCGGGCCCAGCAGACCGGCTGCATCATCCATACTAGCTCCATCGCCTCGGTCGCCGCTTATCCGCTGATCGCCTACAAGGTGGCGAAGGCGGCTTTGAACGAATTCTGCCGCTGGCTGGCCTACGAAAACGGCCCGCACGGCATCCGTTGCAACATCCTGATGCTGGGCCTGATGGACACGCCGACAGCCTTGGCGATGTATCACCGCACCAGCGGCGACCCCATCGATAAGATCCGTGGCCAGCGCGACGCACTGCCCCGCCTGGGCCGCATGGGGAATGCCTGGGATGCCGCCAATGCGGCCCTGTTCCTCGCCTCCGACGCCGGCGCCTATATTACCGGCGCCATCCTGCCCGTGGACGGCGGCCTGACGACGAAGGTCGGCCTATGAATGACGCCCGGGATCTGCAGCAGCGCCTGACGGCCCTGGAAAGCCACCTCGCCCATCAGAATGGCACCATCGAGGATTTATCCGACATGGTGAACAAGCAATGGACGGAGATCGAAGCCCTGCGTCGGGACGTCAATCAATTGCGCGAGCGCCTACAACGTATCGAGGACAACTTTGAAACCACCCAGCCCAATGATCAACCACCGCCACATTATTAGAACTCAGGCTCAATCTATCGGCACGAAGATGCAGTGGCGGACCTGGCTGTCGATGGCCTTGGATAGATGGCCTTTGCCGGCGACGTCTTCGACCAGGATAACTTCGCCGGCGCCAATGATGCGGGCTTCGCCATCGGAGGCGGTGATTTGCACCCCGGCATCCAGGTTGATGATGTACTGGCAGCGCGGCGCGGAATGCCAATCTAGCTCATAAGTCGGCTGTACCTTGCGAAATATTATGCCCGTGGCTGGCAGCCGTTCGGATAACTGCCCGCCCGGGCCTTCCTCAACCCATTCAACATCGATATCGCGAAAGTGCGACTGGCCGTCGTCGTCTTCGTATAGATTATGGATGCGCATATGCCCACTGATCTCCCATTCAAATCAAATTGCAGGATAGGATGCGCGCAACACGCCTTTCAGGCAAGCCGGCTGGTCTTGCGGGCAAAAACTTTCAAACCCGGTTTGAAGGCCCATTGCCGGCGATAGATATTCAGGCCATGGCGGGCCAGTAGTTGCCGCAGATTGCCGGAGGAAAAAAACAGGCAATGGCGCGGAGGCGTAAAGACATCCCAGCTAGGCAAATGCCGGGGCCGGCGCCAATGGCCGATATCGGGTGTGGTCAAATACAGCACACCCCCGGGCGCCATCAGGCCCGAAATGGCGCCGACAAAGGCGTTGGCATCGGCCACATGCTCCAACACTTCAGAGCAATAGACCGCGTCAAACGGTTCCTCTGATCGGGCCGCGAAGTCCGCCGCGAATTCGGCTAAACCGCTAACCCGGTACGTCGCGCCAGGATAATGGGCCTTTGCATGGGCGACGGCTTCGCCGTCGAGATCAATGCCCCAGGTGATAAAACCCGCCGCCACCGCGGCCTGGGTCATGAAGCCTCCCGAACAACCTACATCCAGAAACCGGCGCCCCTTGGCCCCACCCGCCGTCGCCCCTGCTAACATCCGCACCCGGATGCGAGCCCGGCGCAGTTTAGAGGCTTCCTTGTGAAAATAGCCCCGGGTGCCGCTGCTGTCGGGATTGGAATACAGTTCTGCCAGTTCCGCGTCGCTCAGCATGGGCGAGAGGAAAACGAGGCCACAATCAGCACACCGGCGAAAGCGCCACTCGTCCTGTTCTATCAAGGGCGGGCAATTGGCACCGTCACAGACCTGACAACGGGCATCTTCCTTCGTATTTTGCATGCGCTAGCCATATGTCAAAGCAAGGTGGAAGGCAACGCATACCAATGGTGGAAGAGGGATGACTGGGTTATATTCCGGCAAGCGGTGTCGCTCTAGACCCCGATATTTTTGCCTTTGCGGAAGCTGATGAGCGCGTCCAAAATACAATCGATTGAATCCCGATACAGTTGGTGGGTGGCCATCGCCTCGACCCTGATGATCACGGTTGCCTTTGGTTCCACCTATCTTGTCATAGTGGGCCTGAAACCAATCGCGGCCGAATTCGGCTGGCCCCGGCAGATCCCCTCGGCCGGCTATTCCGCCTCCTTGCTTGGCGCCGGCGTGGGCGGCATTCTCATGGGCTTATGGTCCGACCGCCGGGGCATGGCCGGGCCGGCCGTCACGGGGTCCATATTCGTTGGCCTGGGCCTTATAGCCATTTCGCAAAGCAACTCGGTGATTACCTTTTTGGGCGCGCATTTATTGATTCTGGGCCTATTGGGTAACGGTGCGATGTTTTCACCCCTGCTGACCAACGTTACCCACTGGTTCGACCGGCGCATGGGTATCGCCGTGGCCATTGTCTCCGGCGGGCAAAGTCTAGCCGGCGCCATCTGGCCGCCAATATTCCGCTATGCGATGGAGCAGTATGGTTGGCGCGATACCATGTTCGCATATGCCCTGGTCTGTTTCGCCGTCCTGATCCCTCTATCCTTGGTCATGCGCCGGCCCAGCCCCCGCATGGTTAGGGGCGGGGCAGCGACGGACAAGGCGGAGCGGGCGGCGCAGTCGGGGCGACGCCAGCCGCTGGTCCTAGGATTGCCGCCCAATACGGCCTTTGCACTGTTATGCATGGCGATGGTGGGCTGCTGCGTGGCCATGTCCATACCCATGGTGCACATTGTCGCTTATTGCAGCGACCTTGGCTTTTCTGCCGCCCGCGGTGCCGAAATGTTGTCGATCTTGTTGTTCAGCGCCTTCCTCTCGCGCCTCGCCTACGGCTGGCTAGCGGATCGCATAGGCGGCTTGAAAACCCTATTGCTGGGCTCGGCCCTGCAGCTTTTGGGCCTGGCCTGTTTCATGTATGTGGATAGCCTGAAGGGTCTCTATCTGGTCTCTATTTTTTATGGCCTGGGCTATGGCGGTATTGTGCCCATGTACGCCATTATCATCCGGCAATTGTTTCCCGATTCTCAGGCCGGCTGGCGCATTGGCGTGATCTTTTTGTTCGGCACCGGCGGCATGGCCCTGGGCGGCTATCTAGGGGGTTTGATTTTCGATCAAACGGCGACCTACCGCCTGGCATTCCTTTCCGGCATCGGCTTCAATCTGTGCAATCTGGTCCTGGTCGGCTTCATGGTGCAGCGCCATGGCAAGCGTGGCGATGGCAGTGGCCAGCTGATCCCGGCGCCCGCGTAATGTGGTGTAGGAAACGGCGGCCAAGGCATCGCCGACGGCTCTGTTCGATATCTGCAACGGGGTCGAGCGGGTTCGCGCTAGGTCCACCGCAAAACGTCCCAGCAATTTTTCCGGCTAGAAAACTAACCGCGGCAACGGCGATCAGGGTCATTACGGCGCTGTGTGGACTCCAAAACGGAATGGACGGAAACAGGGTCATCCCTAGGGCCCAGTATGTATCGAACAAAAAGCTGATACTGGATAACATTGCATTTCTCCTTCGGTAGCCCCGCCGCCTGTCCCTAAGGGAGGCCGGCAGCTTTGCGTCCCGCCGTTTCCGGCGGTTTGCCCTTTCGTGGACGTGCGTTCACGTTCCCCACTTGTGAAATACAGTTTGGCCCAAAATCTCTTACCAAATCATTAGTGAAGTGAGGCGTTTTGATCTGCTAAGCTGGCAGCAACGCAGCTATTTTTAGAGGGGAATATTTATCATGGACGACCTGCCGATCCTGCATGTCCGCCAAATCGAAGCAAACATCATTCAGCCCATTTACGAAGAAATGGTTGCGGAATTGGGCGAGGAACGGGCCCGGGAGATTTTGACCACGGCCATTAACAAGGATGCGGTGCGCCAGGGCGCCGAACTGGCGGCCAGCACCGATCAGCCAAACGATCTGGAAACCTTCGCCACGCTGATGGGCCGCTGGTCCAAGGGCGACGCCCTGACAAAGGAAGAGCTGCATTCCAGCAAGGGTCAGCTTGACTTCAATGTCACTCGCTGCCGCTATGCCGAGACCTATGCGGAAATGGGCCTTTCGCACATTGGTTCCATCCTGTCCTGCGGCCGGGATGGCTCCCTCTGCGAGGGCTATAACCCCAACGTGACTCTGACCCGAACCCAGACCATCATGGGTGGCGCCCCACACTGCGACTTCCGCTTCAAGATGAAAAAGGAAAATTAGTCAATGCGGCAGGCCGGGCGGCGTGTTTTGATTACCGGGGGGGCATCGGGCATCGGGCGGGCCTGTGCCGAGCTGTTTGCGGCCGAGGGCGCGACCCTGGCCCTATTGGACCGCAATGACCACCGCCTGTCAGATTTCGATGCCATCTCCTGCCCGGCCGATGTCACCGATATCACCGCCGTGGAGGCGGCGGTGGCGCGGGCGGTGGCAGGCCTGGGCGGCCTGGATGGCGTGGTCAATTGCGCGGGTAAGGATCAATTGGGCCAACTGACGGCGGTCGCACCCGAAGCGTGGGAAGAGATCATCGCCGTCAACCTGACCGGCGCCGCCAATGTCTGCCGCGCCGCTATTCCCAGCCTGCGGGCAGCTGCGGCGGGAACGATCGTCAATGTCGCCTCTGGCGCCGGCCTATTCCCCCTGCCCGAGCGCACGGCCTATTGTGCCGCGAAGGCCGGTCTGGTGATGTTTTCCAAGGCCCTGGCCATGGAAGTGGCCGACAGCGGCATCCGCGTCAATGCGGTCTGCCCGGGCGCTATTGATACGCCCATGCTGGCCAGTTCCTACCAGGATGCCCCCGACCCAGTGGCGGAAAAAGCCATGATCCAGCGGCGCTATCTGCTGGGCCGCTTTGGCGAAGCCAGCGAGATCGCCGCCGCCATTCTGTTCCTCAGCGGCACGGAGGCATCCTACATCACGGGCACGGCCATGGCGGTGGATGGCGGCCGGACTTTCTATTAGAGCAGTTTCCAGCCCGCACTCATTGGTGCTATCAGTTAGGGGACTGATCGGGCAGTGGACGGCTATTACGGCAATCTTGCGAACAGAGGAACGAGCGTATGAATGACTATGCCATGATCCTTGAGGGTATCAAGGTATTGGATGTGGCCAGCTTTATCGCGGGGCCGGTATCGACCACGATCATGGCCGATTTCGGGGCCGAAGTGATCAAGGTGGAGCCGCCGGGCGGTGATGGCTATCGGCAGATATCAAAGGTGGCCGGCATGCCGCAGTCTGAAGACGCCTATCATTGGATGGTCGATAACCGTTCCAAGCGTGGCCTAAGCCTGGATCTGAACACAGATGGCGGGCGCGAGGTATTATACCGGCTGGTCGCCGGGGCGGACGTATTTGTCACCAATTTCATGCCGTCCGTGCGGGAAAAGCTAGGCCTGCTCTATGACGATCTGGCGCCTCTGAACCCGCGTCTGATATACGGCTCCATGTCCGCTTATGGCGAAACCGGGCCGGAGGCGGGGATGACCGGTTTCGACACCACTGCCTATTGGGCCCGCAGCGGCCTGATGGATCTGGTGCGCCCGGACCCGAATGGCGACCCGGCCCGCTCCATGCCCGGTATGGGCGATCATCCGACCGGAATCGCGCTACTATCGGCCATCCTGCTGGCATTGTACCGGCGGGAACGCACGGGCAAGGGCGGCATGGCCCATACCTCGCTGCTGGCCAACGGCATGTGGTCCAACGCCTATATGGCTCAGGCCGCCCTGTGCGGCGCCGAGGTGCCAATGCGGCCCCGGCGCGAGACGGCTGCAAATGCCCTTTCAAACCACTATCGCACCAAGGATGGCCGCTGGTTCATCCTGACGGCCGCCAATGAGGAAAAGGAATGGAGCCGGTTCCCCGCCGCCGTCGGCCATCCGGAATTGGCCAGCGACCCACGCTTTGCCAGTCAACAGGACCGGCAAAAAAACGCCACCCTGCTAGTGGCCACTCTGGATGAACTCTTTGCCCGGCATGACATGGCCTATTGGCGCCAGGCGTTCGGGGCACACCGGATCACCGTGGGGGAGGTGGCCAAGACCGAGGATATCCGGGACAGTGGGCAGATGCGCGAGGCCGGTATCGTGGTGCCAATGACCAATCCCGGATTGGACGCCGCGTTGACCATCGACAGCCCCGTCTGGATCGAAGGCGCGGCCAAGCAGGCGCCCGGGCCGGCCCCGGAGGTGGGTGAGCATACCCTGGAAATTCTGGCCGAAGCCGGCTACGACCAGGCCGGAATTGACGATCTGCGCGCCCGTGGCGCCCTGGGCCCGAATTCATAGAGGCCCAAATTTTAATTAGGAGGAAACATTGGTAAGGCTAGCTGATCTTGACGAGCCGGAGCGCTCGCACCTAGGCAACATTCCCTGCCACAAATTCGATACCGAGCCCTGGGTCGGCGGACCGCCATTGCAGGAACGGCGGATCGCGATGGTTTCCACCGCCGCCCTGCAACACCGGGACGACACGCCATTTGTGATCGGCGCCGGTGATTACCGAGTCATTTCCGATGAAACCCCGGCCAAGGATCTGGTGATGAGCCATATCTCCACCAATTTTGACCGCTCTGGCTTTGAACAGGATCTGAATGTGGTCCTGCCCCTGGACCGCCTGCATGAAATGGCCGAGGCCAGGGAAATTGGCTCCGTGGCCCGCTTTCACTACGCCTTCATGGGTTCCACCGAGCCCCTGCTAATGGAAGACGCAGCCCGTACCATGGCCCGGCATCTGAAGGCGGACGGCGTTGATAGCTGCCTTTTGCTTCCGGTTTGACCCCTTTGCACGCGCGCCGTGGGCGGGCTGGCACATTACTTAGAGGACGAAGGCCTGGCGACGACACAGATAAGCTTGGTCCGGCCGCAGACCGAGAACACGCGGCCGCCGCGGGCCTTATGGGTGCCGTTTGAATTGGGCCGCCCCCTGGGCGCGCCCAACGATGCGGCCTTTCAAACAAGAGTTCTCCGCGCCGTCCTCGCCTTGCTGGAACGCGACGATGGCCCGGTTATTCTGGACGACTTCCCCGAGGACGCCTCCATCGTCGTGACGGCAGAGGACGGTGAAGGTTGGTTCTGTCACATCAATCTGCCACCCCCGCCGGCCGGACTGGATATGGATGGTGGTTACAAGGCGGCAATGGAAGCGGAGATCGGCGGCCTGACCACCTGGTACGATATCGCCCTGCGGGAACGGGGCCGCACCACCATGGGCCTGAGCGGTATGGTAATTGGCGAAATCACGAATTTTATCTGTACCTTTCTGGACGGACAGGTGCCGGATAACCCCAACAAAGACCGGAGCCTGGGGCAAAGCCTAAAATTCGCCGTGGAAGACCTGAAGGTATTTTACCGAGAAGCTGCCGGGGCGCAGCCGGGCCAGAACACGGGCAAGGAAATGAACGATTGGTTCTATGGCGACACCGCCGCCGGCAAGGCGTTATATGCCTTGTGGCCCATTGCCAACAAGTTAGCGGTGGATTTGGACGACAGCTTCCTGAAGACCTTCGCCAACCTGCTGTTGATCCCGCGCGCGCAAAAATACCGGGCGAAAAAGGAGGCCTGACCATGGTGACCAAATTGGCGATCCTAGACGATTATCAGCGCGTGGCCCTGGAAATGGCCGATTGGTCCGGTCTGGCCGGCGATGTGGATATAACCGTGTTCGATAACAATCTGGCCGGTCTGGACGCGGTAGCGGCCCGCCTGGCGCCGTTCACGGTACTTGCCGCCATGCGTGAGCGCACGCCCTTTCCCAGGGCGCTTTTCGAGAAACTACCGAATTTGAAATTGCTGGTCACCACGGGTATGCGCAACGGCGCGATTGATATGCGGGCGGCGGCGGAGCACGGCGTCACGGTATGTGGCACCGGCGGGCAAACGGCGTCCACGGTGGAAATGATTTGGGCCTTAATCCAGGCGGTGGTGCGCAATCTGCCCCAGGAAGACCGAGCCACCCGTGCCGGTAACTGGCAGACCAGCGTGGGCAAGACCCTGGCCGGACGCACCCTGGGCCTGGTCGGGCTGGGTCGTCTGGGCGCCCGCACCGCCGCCATTGCTAACCTGTTCGAGATGCGGGTCATTGCCTGGAGCGAAAATCTAACTGCCGCACGCGCCAAGGAATGCAACGCTGAACTGGTTTCGAAAGCGGAATTATTCCAGAAATCCGACATTGTATCAATCCATCTGGTCCTGTCCAAGCGTAGCCGTGGCCTGATCGGGGCCGATGATCTGGCCCGAATGAAGCCGGATGCCTACCTGGTCAACACCGCCCGTGGACCCATCGTCGACGAGGTGGCGTTGCTGGATGCCTTGCGAAGCGGCCGCATTGCCGGCGCCGCGCTAGACGTCTATGACCAGGAACCCCTGCCCAAGGATCATCCGCTGTTGCGCCTGGATAACACTATCATTTCGCCGCACATGGCCTATGTGACCGGGGAAACCCTGCGGCAATTCCACGCCGAAACCGTGGAAGATATCGCGGCCTGGCTGAACGGTCAGCCGATCAGGGTGCTGGACGCGTCCTAGAGCAGTTCCGGGCTATTCTGGATCATTTGACCGCCCGGCGAAGTCCGGCCAACGATTTTCGCCAGGAAATGGGCGATTTTCTGTTCCGCCGGTGAACTTGGAAAGCAATTCGGAACAGCGGACATATGGAAGTGGAGCCACCACGATGACATTTATAGCCTGGTAGGCCGAATTCGAAACCGGCACCCCTTCGGTCGATTATGCACATCGGGAAATGGCGGAGCTGTTAAATCAGCTCCACACTAAATCCGACTATGAGCCCGCTGGCGGTGCCGTTGCGGATTTTCTGGGCGAGGTTTTGCCAATATATCGGCCTATTTCGCACTGGAGGATAAAAACATACGTGGCACCGCCTATGACGAATACCAACGCTACAAACGGGACCACGAACAATTTCTGGACGCTATTCGCGATATCATGGACGATCACTATGCGGGCCATTTTGGCAACGTTCCCGATCTGTTGTCGGAATGTTTGAAAAACTGAATCGAGGAACATTTTCGCGTTTTCGATGCCCGCCTGGGCCATATGAGCGAGGGCGGTACCATGGCGCATTAGGAGAGGATAAATTCATGAGCAAGCTGCAGATTTTCGGGGCCACCCGGTCGCGGACCATGCGCGCCTTGTGGCTGGCGGAGGAACTGGGCCTGGATTACGAGCAGCGGCAAAAGGACGAATCGGGCCTGGATTACCTGGCGGTCAATCCGGCCGGCAAAGTACCGTCCATTGACGATGACGGCCTGGTACTATGGGAATCCATGGCCATCAATATGTATTTGGTGAAAAAGCATGGCGGCGATCTCGCGCCCCAGGACCTAGCGGAAGAAGCCATCATCCTACAATGGACCTTTTGGGCCATGACCGAGGTTGAAAGCACCGCCCTTACGGCGCTGTTTAATCGGGTCCTGCGGCCAGAGGAGGAACGGGACGCCGCGCTGGCGGATCAAAATGAAGCTAATCTACAAAAGCCCTTGGGCATTTTGAATGACGCGCTGGCGGACCGGCAATGGCTGGTGGCCGATCGTTTCACCGTCGCCGATCTGAACGTGGCGGCGGTGTTAAGCTGGGTCAAATTGGCGCGGGTCGATCTTGGCGCCTTTCCCAACATGGCCAACTGGATGGACCGTTGTCTGATGCGACCGGTGCTGGTTAAACTTCTAAAGGGCTAACGGCAAAACGGTGGAGAGATAGATATGAAACAGACAATTGAGCAATTTGGTGGTCAGTGCCACGATATCTTGAAGCGGAACTCTGGGCCGGTGGGACTTGAACAGGTGCGGCAGGGTTTGGAGACGCTTCTGGCGGATCAGGACATTCTGGCGGCGTATTTGGGGCCGGATGCGGATGAGCCGCGCAAGATCGTCTATGAGGATTGGGAATTGAAATTTTGCATTCTGACCCACGTACATAAGGGCTCGAACGAATCCCCACCGCACGACCACGGCCCGACCTGGGCCATCTACGGTCAGGCCAAGGGCACTACGGAAATGACGGAATACCGGGTGCTCGAAGCGTCCGAGGCCGGCAAGCCGGGCAAGGTCGAGGCTTTCAAGTCCTACGCTTTGAAACCGGGCATGGCCGTCGCCTACGAAGCCGGCCAGGTGCACTCGCCAAAACGTACCGGAGAAACCCGGTTGATCAGGATCGAGGGCGTGAATGTTGTGACGGTCAAGCGGACCCCTTATAAGCTCGCCCAAGCGCCGTCATGAAGTGCAATTTGCAGGATCAGGCACCATCTGCCTGCCGCCGGCGCCAAATGGCGTG